>Ga0247723_1001069_pt1 | contig 16604 bp, 24 predicted proteins | sample MSEWelMarce5H_FC_FD_189079 | JGI IMG/M metagenome (GOLD analysis project Ga0247723, IMG submission 189079) | Subsurface sediment microbial communities from gas well in West Virginia, United States - MSEEL Well Study Marcellus 5H_FC | ecosystem: Environmental > Terrestrial > Deep subsurface >...
TAACAAGCGAGGCCCGGACAATATCACTTGTGCGGGATCGCAACTGAGGGCAGTTCGGGCTTCGGGCCATCCGCAAGGGTGGCCCTTACCGTTTAGCGAACAGGCGGTCTAGGTCGGGCTTCCAGTAATAAGCGTTCTGGTGCAGGCCGATGATACCCCTAGGGGTCTTGTAATACTTGGGCTTCAGGTTGGCCCTGGAGATACGGCCACGTAGGGCGACGTCTGAAATCCTAGCCTTAAAGCAGTAGTCCACGACCCTTACCCAGCCCTTTGGAACCTTGTCGGCCTGATGGGCGAACAGCCCTTCGGCTGCTTCCCGGATAGAACGGTAAGGGGGCAGAGGCTTGTAGACGTACGCCTTGTGACACTGCCCGGTCTTGGCCTTAAACTGGTGGGCCTTGCGTTCCAGCAGGCCACGACGGAACAGATCGTAAGCGCGCGACGATGCGTTGCGGGTATGCGCCATGCGTAGCTCGGCGCGGATGTCATCCACGGTAGAGAACCCAGCGGGGGGCGGGGTGTCCTCGGTGCTGGCGTTCAGTTCCCGCATCAGTCGGGCGATAAGTTCGGACGGCTTGCTCATACGTTGATGCGCCATGGCTGACCGGCTAACTCTTGCGGGTGGACGTAGAGGGTGGGGACGATTAGGTCGTCGGCGTACTCGCCATAGCAGATGGCCTGACCCCATGAAAACGTCTTACGCCTTGAATTAGCGTAGTCCATGCAGGCCATGCGCGTGAGCGTGCCGACGTTGATGCCTGTAGGCGCATCGTCGCGGCGACCCTTGGCGATACCAGGGGAATGGGTATGCCCGAAGATGACCACCGAGACACCGCCCTTACAATACATCTCGGCCATGTCCCGGCAGGCTGACTCGTTGTAGATGGAGCCATGGGTAATCAGGCCGTTACCGATGCGGGAACCTTCCCAGATACCACGGTAGGGAATCTGCTTGGCCTTCAGTTTCTGGCAGTGCTGTTGAATCTGCACGATTAGGAGCCGGGCACATTCTGACACGACCTCGTTGGTAGAGTTAGCCAGACGGAACAGGCGCGCCTCATGGTTGCCGTCATGCACCACTAGCTCTAGGTCCTTGTAGGCTTTCAGCTGTTCAAGGAACGCAAGGCCCTCGTCCACGTCAGGGGCCAGCGGGTCGCCTTCGCCTTTGCCCCCGCCCATCAGGGGGGACAAGTCCGTATAGTCTCCGGCATGGTCAAACCTGTGGGGCTTAAACGCTTTGATAAAATCCGTCACGGCCTTCTGCGCTGCGGGGTCGATGAAATGTCCATGCGAGCACGACACGACCGCAAACCGCTTCCATTTCCTAACGATGTTGCTCATCGGTAGAGGCTCATAGACTGCGTAAACTTCCGCGCCCACTGGCTGATCCGTTCGACTTCGCCATCCGGGAAGCCGACCTGCAGAGCGTTGTCCCTGGCGAAGTAACCGCGCGCTGCCATCAGCCCGATTGACTCGGCCTCGGCGTTGTTGGCTGGCACGTTGCCGCCGCGCTCGATGTAGATGGGGACGTATGCCCAACCGCGCTTGATGCACAGGGCCTCTAGCTTCTGGTACTCGTTAGCATAGCGTAGGTCAGGGATGAGGACAACCGAGCCGGTGCTGTCAGAGTCGGCAATCGTCTCGTCTGCCCATGTGTTCATATGCCCGATGACCTTATCGACCCACACGTTAGGGTTCTGGCTCCGGCAGTATTCACCGTAGGCAACCAGGAGAGGACGCAGTTCAGCCTTCTTAGCGGTGTCCTCGGTGAAGACGTCAATCTTAACCCCTGCCGCGTTCAGCGCCGCCTGCAGGGATTGCTTCAGCTCGTCGGCGAACTTCAACAGGATGACAGAGTAGCCCGGTTCGTCCTGTTCCATGTGGTCGAAGATAGCATCGGCCAGCGTGTCTTTCCCAGCCCTTGCAAATCCCGCTATGGGGATAACAACGTGCTTCATGGGTAGACTTTCTCACCCTGCGTCTGCACCTACGCAAACAATAAGGCCGACCCCCTTACGAGGATCGGCCCGGCTACCCGGCACTCCTGCGTTAGCCTAAATATCGATAGGGTCGTCGCCGCCTAGGATGGCCTCTGCTTCGGTGGCCTTGGCCTTCTTGACTGCTTCCTTCACGGCCTCAGCTGCGGGCTGGACTGGCTGGCCCTCAACGGTGCGGTGGCCGTACTCGGCCTCGTTGTCCTTGTGGATGGCTTCCTGCACGTCACGCGGCAAGCGGGGGAGCCACTTGGCAAGGCGCTTAAAAGCGGTCTTCTTCCACATCTCCATAGGGTAGGTCGCCCAAGGGCCGGAAGAACCAGAGCGGCTGGCCTTACGGATGGCCTCAACCTCGGCCTTGCTCATCTGGATGGCGGCAGTCTCACCGTCCTTAAAGCGAACCATGGCGTAGACCGCGTAGGCTTCGCCCCGATCCTTGGACAAGTCCACGACGTGCTCTTCGACCTTACCGAGATTGAAGCGGTACTTGTCATTATGGCAGACGATGTCGGCGTGGATGTGCGCGACTTCGCCCGAGCGCATGACCAGGGCAAGGATGCCCTTGTAGTCGAACTGCAGGGTAGCGTCATTGCCGTAGGGGATGAGGTGGGCATGGTGGCCGTCCGGCATCAGACCCCACTGCGCGGCCTGCAGGATGACCGAGGCCACGCTGGCGGGGGTGCAATCCCACAGCTTAGGGTTCTTGTTACAGGCGGTGATGACGCAGCGCATGAAGCGGCTAGCGTCGTCGGCGTTGGGCAGGGCTTTCGCGACCTGATCCTGAAGTCCGGCAGAGCGGACGAGTTCGATGGTGTTCTTAGGCTGGACGGCTGGCGTAGTGCTCATGGTTGTAATGGGTTAGGCGTTAAACTTAGACAGGTCCACTTCGATTACGCCCGGGCCAGTCTTGTGAGGCCACGTGGCGGGGTCGAGGCCGAGCGTGGTCTGGTAAGCGGCCATCAGGTCGAGACCCTTACGGTAGCGACGGCGTCCGACTTCAATATCGGCCTCGGTCATAACGTACACCTGTACGAAAATCTCCGGGGCTTCCTTGCCCTCAATAGCGATGAAGGCAAAGCCGATAGGCTTGCGCTTGGTCATGGCCTCGATGCCGTCGATATAAAGCGCGGCCTGACGGTCGTAGCCATAGTCCCAGACCGAGCGACGGAAGGCGTAGTGTTCGATACTGGCGGTAGTTTTGACGTCTACCAGCAGACCGTCCTCGCGGTAGCGATCAGGTCGGCAGCGCATCGGGATGCCGGTGGCCTCATCAGTCCAGAAGTAAGAGGACTCGTTAACGCCAGCCCCAGCCAGGAGTGACGCGGCCTCGGGGTCTTGCTGGACGGCGGCTGCGATGGCGCTCAGTTGGACGAACTCATCGTGGCTCACGATTTCTTTGCCGATGCTCGCCATTTCAAACTCCTCTTCGCGAGCCTTAGCGCCTTTGCCCTTGTCGAGTCCTTCGGGCATGACGGCCCATTCGGAACCAACGAGCTGAGGTTCAAGGATGATGGTATGGACAAGCGAACCCCAGCGGAGGGAGGGGGACTTCTTGCGGGGCGTATTCATAAGTCGGGGGGACTCAAGGAAGCGGGACAGTTTGGAGTTACTGACCGCCGGGCTGGCGTGGTATTCTTTGTTATTCATGTGCGGGGGAAAGGGGTGGTCATACGACGTATTACTTGTCGCCTCGGATACGAGGGTGACGCATGGAACCGCTGGGGGTGTTGGACTGGAAGGACACTTCTAGCCAGGAGCCGATGACGGTATCGCGGTTCGCCCAGATCGTAGCGCGCTGCTCGTCGGTGAAGCCACCGCCGACACGTACTAGGCGTCCGTTGTTCTCAACGACTACGTGGCCCATCGTGCCAGCGAGACGGCCTTGGCCTTCATGGACGGAGACAATGGGGCAGTCCTCGGTATCGACGGCCTTGACCTTGAGCCATGCGTTAGAGCGCTTGCCCGGAGAGTAGGGGGCGGTCGTGTCCTTAATCATGGCCCCTTCAAATCCCTGAGAGACGAAGCGACGGAACGCATCGGTAGGCGAGACGCCAAAGAAGGACGGCACTAACTCGATAACGTTGGTGTATTCAAAGCGAGCCATCAGGGCGCGGCGCTCGGAGTAGGTTCCGACATCGTCCGGCAAGTCGAGTAGCCAGAGGCGAGCGTCTGACGCAGGGTCTTCTGATCGGATAGCACCGACCGAGTTGTAGAAGTCGGCAGAGGTGACGGCCTCACAGTCGAACGTGTAGACGCCATGCTTGCTGGCGATATGGGCGAACCAGTCGCCAAGGTGGGCAAGGGAGTTAAGCGGGTTGCCGTTGCGGGTCTTCATGGCGACGGCCAGAGACTCGCGGCAGACTTCCACGATGACGCGGACGCCATCAATCTTAGGCTCCACGGCGTAGGACTCAGGGACGATGCCCTTGTAGGGCCGGGCAAGCATAGCCTGGGACAGCGGGGCCTTGGCTTCCTTACGTGGGCCGACCTTGAAGTGGTCCTGTGATTCAATCATGTTGAAAATGAAAGCGTACAGGTCGGCGTTCGGATCGGAGGATGTGCTCATGTGCGGGATACGCCAAGGTATGCCCGGGCATGGGAGTGCCGTCAAGGGGGAATCTGCCCCCTGCCTAGGAAGCCCTAGGAGGTGGGGGTGTGGGCTAGGACGGCTGTCTACCCCGCCAGAGCCTGATACCCACCGCCACGGCCACGCCAAGGCATCCAAATGACAGGGCCAGCCCTAGGTCTTGGACTGCCTTCAGGGCTAGGGTAGCCGAGGACAGGTTCCGCTCAAGGGATTGGGAGTCTGATTTGATACCCCCATCCGTAACGAGCATAACCATGGCGTCGGTGTTTTGCAGCTGATCGAGGACAAACCCAGCCGTCCAAGCCGACGTCACCGCTGCCAGTCCCGCGAACACGGTCAACAGGCAGACAACTAGGAGCAGGTTGGACTCACTTCCGCTTGCGCTTGGCTTTGCCATTGGGCTTGGGCTTGGGATTGCCAGCGATGCGGTCGGCCTCGCGGTTCGCCCGAGCTTTGACTGCCCGGAGTAAAGCGTCCAAAACTTCTGGAGATGCGTAAGAGAGCGCGCCGATGGCTCCCATCCGTAGACCAGGGCTTGAGATATATTCGGTCAAGGCGTAGCCAGCGACCGCCGCAGTAATGCTGGCCGCCGCCACGCGCCGAGCCACCCATCCCCACGTCTGCCGGTCCTCGGACAAAAGAAGACGCGCCGACATTGAAAACGCTCCGATCACGGAAGCCACGACACCGTCCCGCAGTTCCTTCGGGATGCTGTCCGTGTCAATGGGAGGGGGAGGACTCATTTGCGGAGGGTGCTGGTCAGTAACGCTAGGTTAGCCACTGCATAACAGGCGAACATAAGCGACATGGGGTAGTTCTTAGTAATGAAAAAGTGAGCGATGCCAGCGGACGCATAGGCCAAAGAGGCGAGCGAGGGGACACCGATTGTTAGAAACGTCTCGACGCTCATTGGATGATAGTCCGGCGGTAGCCGAGTTTCCACATGGCTGAGGCAATCCTGTTAGCGGCTTTCTCGACGGCCTCTTCGTCTAGGTACGGCAGCGCATCGTGCAAAAGTTCGTGGGCTACAGTGTCAATCATCTCTTCTTCGGTTTGCCTGGGGTCTACGTGAATATCGCCATAGCCCTTCCAGCAGTAGCCAAACGGAGTCGGGCACTTCGGATCGTGCGTAGGCTTGACCCTGCCGAGGACGCGGAAAGTGAAGTGAGGCTCGCCGTATTGGACGGCAGGCGGGTCAGACTTGGGGCGGGGGCTGCTCATCGGGTTTGTTGTTGGCGTCCTTAATTTTATCCCAGAGATACCACAGCCCTAGGCACAGAGCCAACCCGATTGCCGTTATGACCGTCAGGGAAAACCACTCAGAGTCAGCAATCACCGGGAAAGCCCCGATGGCCGCACCTGAGAGGAGTAAGGGGATGCCGACCTTGGGGCCGACGGTGGCCGTGGCGATGGCTCCGATGACGGCGATGCCTACACCTGCCATAGTCCAGAGGTTAGCGGAGGCTTCCTGCTTCACGCGCTCGACCTCGGCGGTGAGTTCCTTAATGCGGGCGTCCTTCAGCTGAGAGATTTCAAAGGCACGTTTCTGATCGGCCTGCACCTTGGCGAAGTCGGCTTCAATCTTAGCCAGGAGCTTCTTGCCGTAGGCCACGGCATCTCCGTATGCTTTCTGGTCTGCAGGGTTGGCGGCTCTGGCGCGCGCTAGGGCGAGTTCCTCGGGAGCCGGAACAGGTAAAAACGAAAGGGCTACAGTCGTCTCGCCACGGACTACGTCTGGCTTGTCTGCGTTCTCGCGGGCGATGCTGACCGACGCGGCCACCTTAGCGTCTGCCTTATCCCACTCCTTGCCCAGCGTGGACACTGCGGTTTCAGAGGTCGGGGCGTCCGGCTGTTTCGGCAGCGGGTCGGTCGGTGACGTAGCACACCCAGCCAGGACCGCAAAGGCGATGACGGCTAGGAGTGAGCGCATACCTTAGCGGCCTTTGAGCGCGTCGAGAAGGCTGCGGCCTTTGGCTTCAATAGACTCAGCCGATGCCCGGTGCTTACGCATGACGAGCAGGCCAGCGATGAACGACAGGACGCAAAGAATGGCGGTGATCATATTAAGCGGGGCGAAGGGCGATGCGGTAGTTGACGCCGTTAATGGTGACTAGGAGGTCGAGCGTATCCGGACCACCAGTATGAGCAGCGGTGGCCGTAGGGTTAAACACAAGTCCGTTAAACGAGATGCCGTTAGCATCAACCTTGATGGCGGCAGTAGCGTCCGGGGCGGTTCCGACTCCGACCTTGCCGTGTTGATCTACAACGAAGGGTGTAGCGTCTGGGGTCGTACTGTCTTCGACCGTGATGGCATTACCTGCTCCGCGCTGAGTAACGCGCAAGGCGGCGGTGGCGCTGGATGTGTCTACGGTTTGACTCGAACTAAAAGTGTTTGCCGTGTTGCTGTTCGCGACGCCCTTGAGCGTTCCATCGCTTGCCCTAAAGTTAATGTTAGCCGCAATCCAGATGTCACCAGCAACAGAGGTAGTCGGGGCGGTTCCAACGCCAAGGTTAAGAGAAGCCGAGCCAGCGGTCGGTGCGGCCATGTTGACCTTGCCAGTGAAGGTCGCACCAGTCAAGGGAGCGTAAGGCGTCAGGGCTGACGAAGTAATAAACCCCTGCGCGTTGACGTAAGTCTGAGAGGCAATCGTCTTCGTGCTGCCGCTCTCGCGATAGAAGAAGTCCGTACCGTTAGTCCAGAAATCGCCGGTGGCTGGCTGGGTCGGAACTCCGCTTACAAAGTTTAGTCGGGCTTCAGTTTGGCCGCCGCCGATGTCATTGACGCCAGCAATCAGTAACCGCCCAGTATTGGCCGAGCCGTCCCAGCTGATGTCGCTCGTCAGGTTCGTGAGAGTAGGCGGTGGAACAGAAGTTAAAAATCCGCTAGGGTTTCCTGAGAGCGGATAATAAAGACCGTCTGCCGTTCCCTGCGTAATGTAGCCCTGAGTCGTGACGAAGGACTCGGTAGCGTACCCTGTAAGGTCAACCGTCAGGTTCCCAGTCGTGACGGACAGGGGAGCCGTGACGCTGGTAATGTAGTCAGCGGGGAGTGTCAGCCAGCCGGTGTCGTAATTTGTGGCGCTGAGTTTCTGGAGCACCTGACCGCTCGTACCGCCGACAGCCACGCCAGCCCCAGGACTACCCGGAGCACCCGCCGCGCCAGTGGCCCCGGTGGCCCCGGTGGCCCCAGTAGGTCCGGGCGTCCCGATGACCCCAGAGAGAGTGCCAGAGACTAGGCTGTTGAATGAGCCGGTGATAGTTGCCATGTTAGGACTTGGTAATGGTATCCGCAATGACTACGCGGAACTGTTGAGAGTGAGTCGTGGGCGAGCCAGCGAAGACGAACCTGATGTCCCAGTTAGCCTGACCGACCGCCCACTCGGACGTATCGCCAGTGTAGTTCGTCGTAAAGGACAGGCCGTTGCCAGCGATCGTAACCGTCAGCGCGTAAAGGTTGCCGCATCGGTCCTGAATGTCCGAAGTAATCGTGGTCGTCAGAAGGTTGGCAGGCTCACCAGCCCCGGGCGTCCATGTCCAAGTGCACCCGAATGAGTCTCCACGCGAGAAAGAAGCGGTGTTAGCCATGCTACTTATTGCGGGAAAAGTAGGGTTTAGGTCAGGTTAGGTGATTTGCACCAGTTTGCCGATGGTAATAATCGGCGTGCCATTGTCACCGGGTACGTTAACACTCGCCAAGGCCATGGCGGCAGTAATCAAAAAAGTGTCATTAGGCGGGGCAGGCTGAAACTGTACGGTTTCACCAGTGAGTTCCCCTATGTACGTATCGTGGTCGAAGTAGCGCACCTCAACGTCCATGCCTGTGAACGGAAAAGGGTCGGTAAATAACCAGACGTAAGGTATTGTAAAATTACCAAGGGACGGAACGGCTACCGAAGTGAAATCAAAACCTCCCTTTAGCCATCCGCTGCCAGTCGCCGCTGACTTAAAGTAATTCCCAAACGTACCGACGGTGTATTCTTGGTTAAAGTCTTCGACCGGGGTGTCTGGTAGGGAATAGTCAATTATGTAAGTAGGTGAATACCTTCCCTGGACCTGATACTCGCCAGCCAAGCGGCGAAGCTTACCCCACGTGGATAGGCTCCAGCCGCTTGCGCTTGGTGCTCCAATCAGGAAGCCCATTAGGTGCGGGCGAAGTAGTATTCCGCCGTCTGCGTTCCCATCTTGAGACGGTCAGCCCAGAGCGAGCCGGTGACGATCTGCGTGACGGTCGGGCCGTTGACGGTGGCAATGAGGATATAGCCTTCCGTATCCGTGTCCGCAGGCACTGGAGTACCCATGTCCCACTCGAACCCGCCTGCGTCTGGGAAGTTTGGCGACAGGTAAGGGTGCTTAATCCATACGTCGTAAGCGCCGCTGGACACCGTGATCTGCGAAGCAATGTTGCCAGGGATGACGTTGTTAGTCGCACCAGTGACGATGCTAAACGTGTCTAGGCCACCAGACGTGCTAACGAAGTTGACCTTGTAGGGGTGATCTGGCGTGACAGGACCAGGCTCGGGGATGCAAGAGCCGCCATCGTACTGCACAGAGATGTTTGTGGCGCTGGTCATCTGAAGCATACCGCTTGTGGTGACGTCTCCAGAGAAACCAGTGCAGGCCACGCACTCGGCCTTGTTCGCAATCTGGTCCCAGTTCGCGGCTTCGTTCACATTGTACGGATCGCTGGCCTCGTCCTCGTTGGCGACGTTGCGCAGCTGAACCATGCCAGTCTGCATGGGGGTCGTCAGGTCGATGTTCCCGGTGTGGTACTGGGTAATGATAAAATCGTAAGCATAGGCCGTTACCCCAGCAGTGTTGAAACTAAGCAAAGGCACGTTGAGGCCAGCCAGTTCGTTGCAGAAAGTTACGTAGTAAGAATTCTCGGTCGTGCGGCTGACCTCCACGTTGCCAGTAAGGCTAAAGACAACAGGCTCTCCATCTATGGTTAAAGTGATGCCAGGGATAGAGTTTAAGCACTCGGCCAGCGTCAGCTCGTTGGAGTAGATGGGGGGTACGTCAGTAACCGGGAAAGGGATAACCGAGGTAGAAGCCCCAATGCTAATGTAAGCAGCGCCGCCAGAAGCACGACCCACAAGTAGGACGCGCTGCACTTGGTTCTGAACCATTGGGATGCCTGGGCGCTCCTGAACGCAAGTCATCGTAAAGGTGTTAGCCGTAGCCGTAATGTCGGCAATGGCCTTGTAAGAGTAGCCTAACTTACGAGGGTTCAGCCAGGAGGTGTGGCAATGACCCCAGTCGAGAGGCAAGCCAGTAGAGGCCGCGTCATAGCCGGTCATCTTCTGGACGTTCATCGTCTGGACGTAGACCGAGGGGCCAGGGTCTACGGTTACCTTGCTTGTATCAGCGGTGTTAGACGTGGCAATCAGGGCCAGCGTCGGGAGGCCAGTGTTGACCACAGAGGACGAAGAGAACGGCGCAACGCCTACGTCCACGTCCCACTTGAAAGCCCAGAGGGTAATCGGGTCGTTAGTGTCAGCCAATAGATATCCCCCGCCTGCCTCCATGTACCACTCGGGGTTATAACTTGGGTCCTGATAAGGTGAGATGGGGTTGATATCTCCGTAGGTTCGGGTTCCGCTTGGGCAGATTTGCACCTTGTCAGCGAACGCCTGCATGATGCGGGTATCAGCGCCTGACTTGATAATCGGCATAAAGCTCGACGTGTAGCCGATAGCCCCGACGCCGATCTGCAGGTAACGCAATCCAGCAACGCTTAGAATCTGGCACTCAAACGGAGCAGGCTTGCCGCCTACGCCGATATTGTAGACCAGCTGCTCTGGCAGTTGCCGCGTGTTGCCAAGTTGCAGGGCAAAAACCATAGGGTCCCCAATCGGGGGCGTCCAAGGCTTATTGATATCCAGCGTAAATCCGCTCGACGAAGCCGATAAGTTATATCCGTCGCCGGGCTGGATTGTGCTCATGGTTACATTATGCTCGACTTGCGGTATACCGAGTCCGGCCAGCCTTGCACGTTATAACGCACCTCGTAGTTAACCTTATACAGTAAGCCGTAGTCCTGAACGTTGACCTGAGACAGCAGTAACTGATCGTAACCGCCGTTCTCAGCTGAGGCGTGCCAGGACGTACCAGCATAGGTCGGGACAATCATCGGCAACACGCCAGCCCAGTCGTTGTCGTAAGAGGTAGTCCCAAGGTAAGAGAGCATATTCTGAACCTCTAGGGCTTCGCTTGTGTAGAAGTGGCCGGAGAAGGAAGACTGCGGGGCAAGGTAGTTGGTCTTACCGTAGAAGTGGCGGTGAGAAGGGTCAACGAAGCCGATGAAGCGGCCACCGTTTGAGGACTCAAAACAAGCGCCATGCTGGCCGATGTAGGACTGCTTCTTGGCAATGATTAGGGTCTGAGCCGCGATGACCTGAGTCACATAATCAACAGGGGTTTTAATCTCAACCAGCGGGCCGAGGGGGGACTGGGTAAAGGACCCTTGAGGACCGGCGATTAGACCGACGTACCCATCCCCACCAGTGGTAAAAAAGTTCGGGTTAGTCGTGATGCTCTCAGAGGTCAGGCCGTTAGACGCGGAGACTTCCGGGTTAGTGTAGACGCCACCGTTAGTGTCGAGGTCGATGCCGATATAGTCTACCGTGATAACGGCCATGCCCAGGTTATCGTAGGTGACGGAGAACTTATGAGCGGCCAACTGAGCATTGAGGGGGCAGGTTGACCCACGGTTGCCGACCGACAGATCGTTGTTAGTATTAGCCTTCCAGACGACCGTAGCCGTAAGAAGGCCGTATCCGTCGTTACTCAGTTTGCCTCCGGGCTGTTGCACCGGGGTCGTTAGGTCGTTGCCGTAGTCTTGACGTGCCATAAAGTTATTTGCTCTTGAGCATGGATGCGCGCGAGGGGGCCGGAGCGTCGGCGGCGTTCAGCCAGGATGTAGTCCGGCCACCACCGCCAAGGGCAATCTGGGTAAGAATGTCGTTAGTGCGCTTGGCCTCTTCCAGCTGAGAAGTCATGGCCTCAAGCACCGGGTTTGAACCTACGCCGATCACGTTGCCAAACCCTTCAGGAGACTTAAAGGGTTTGCCAGATAGTCCAGAGCCAACATCAGCGGCGGCGGCTTCAGGGGAAAGGATTGATTGGACTTTATCTTGAACGTCTTTTCTGCGTGCAAGCCTCTCTGCGCCTTGATTGTTAAAAGTTAATTCGTCAACCACTTGATTACGGCGTGGGTCATCTTGAAGAAACTCCCTAGTAGTCGTAATTCTTTGGGTCTTGGCCTCTTCAATCTCCTTCTTTGTTTGCTTCTCGTTGTTGCGTTTGTTTGCCCAATACTTGTCCTCGGCAGACATCAGCTTGTTAGTGCCGTCAATGGCAGCCTGATTAGCTTCTTCTCGCTTCTTTGCAATGTCCTCAATTATTTTGCCAATGTACGCAATAGCCGCTCCAAGCAGAGCCATAGGTCCAAGGAAGGACAGGAAGATGTCCTTAAAGGAAGTGCCAAACTTTTTGCCGATGTCCTGAAGTTGTTTCTCTAGACCACCGACGGCGGCCTTTGCTCGCCCGGCTACCTGTTCGGCGTTGGTTGTGCCATCGATGCTAAACTTAACTGAGTTGCTCATGCGGGTTCGGTTTCGAGTTTAGCAATCAGGTCTTCGTCTTCCTTGGTCAATACCTTCATGTCAGCGCCTTCGCTGATTGCAAAGCAAGAGTGAAGCCAGATGGCCTGCGACTCGGGCATCGTCCACGCGCGATCTTCGGTCACTCCGTGGTTCATTAAATTACAGACCACGGTCAATACCCAGGGCATCCCGGTCGTGTTAGTGTGCTTGGCCTTCTTCTCCCAGAACTTAGGCCAGGACTCAATCAGGACGAACTCGGTAAAACGGCACATCTGCTTAACGAAGTATCTTTCGCTGTAGCTTAGACGGCTCAGGTAGAAACGGTCCTTCAAGGTCAGTTTGCCGATAGGCTCACCGGCACAGATTTTAACCGCGATCAGAAGGTCGAGCGGACGAACGTCCTTACCGGGCACAACGAACGGAGATTCGACCGCTTCCAGCTGTAGACGACGGAGCAGGGAGAATGGGTCAACGAACCGACCTAGCACGACTAGGCGGCAGGGGTCCGTGAACGCGCTTAGGCAGCGCTTGTCCATCGGTTAGACGACGGCCTCGTAGCCGACGGCAGTTACGGTGATTGCAGAATAACCCTTGTTACTTCCCTTATCCGAAATCTTCGTCACCCAGCCAGAAAAAGCCTGAGCAGGGGAACCGCTGGTATAAGAGCTGTCAGTATTAAGTCCTACCGTAAAGGCTGCACCCAGAACCGGCATGGACGTACTTTTTGCGATGAGTTCCACGGTAATCTGCGTCTTGCGATCGTCGCCGCGCCAAGCAACCGTCAGGCCATCTTCGTCAACAATAGTGGCCTCAGCGTTGAACTCTCCGTCGTTGGTGTAGCTTTGCACCACGGCGTTGGAAACGGTGGTATTTCCAATTCCATAGATGGCCGAAATTCCCTGTACGATTGCTGCACACATGGTATATCTATTGTTTTGGGGGTAAGGTTACGGCTGCGGGTTAACCACGATAAGGATATCGTAGCCAAAGACGGACGCCCAGGAGCGTTCGTTTACCCCTTCGTCCTCGGACTGGGGGGTAACGTCATAGCAGAGGGCATCGCCCCCAGCCACAAAGACCGCCTGTATAGCCGTCAGGTCCTGCATCGCCCCGGCCACGGCAGCGCATCGGGCGCGGTGCTCGGCCAGTGTGTTGTCGTCGGCAGAGGAGAAGACCGTGATCCGCGTACCGCAGGAGTAGTTACCTAACCCCTGGGGCAAGTCGTTAGGCGCTCGGGCCGAGTCGCAGAGGACGATGGCCTTGGGTAGTACGTTGGTATCCGCACCGTCGCCGGTGTAGATGGATACACCCGCCAGCTCTGTCTGAGCTGAGAGGTGAGAAGCGATAGCGGCTTCAAGGATTTGTCGTGCGGATTTGGTTCCCATAAAGGTGGTTATTTCTTGCGGTTGGCGCGTTCGATTTTGTCATCTAACCGAGACTGTACGGTGGCTTTAATTTGCTTAACGCGGTTGCCGTAAACGATGTTCTCCATGTTGGCGTCAGTTGCAACGTTGTTAATGTTCCCGATGAGATTAATGGCAGTCATGGACATGGACATTGAAGTGGTCGTAGCTGTCTGGCTCATGGAGAACTGGCCCATTGACGATCGGTTAACGTCAACCCAAGGGGCGTCGTATGCACCGTAGTTTCGGGCTTTTCCTTTTGAACTGACTAGAGGCGGGATCATGCGAAGGGCTGTAGCCCATGCGGCCTTAACGTAGCCGACCTTTAGTTGCCGCTCTTCGATATATGCCTGCAGCATGGTGGCGCTTGCTACCATGTATTGAGGCCGGGGAGATGGAGCGTTCTTGGGCCAGCGTCCACCGACCTTGCCTTTATAATTATTATGTATTCCGCGTAGGTCGTTAGTCGGGCCTTCAATGGCTCCAAGGTTTCCAAAGATGTTGGCTCGGCTTAGGTAATTCTTAGCCTTGGCAAACGCTCGCGTGTAACTCGTATCTTGCAGAATCTTACGCATGATAGGAGAAACTCCTGGTATTTTAGCGGTGTCTACGCTGTCATAGATTTTGCGGAATCCCTCCTGGTCGTTGGACCTTACTGAGTTAACCACCCGGCGCATAAGCACCGGCATGGCTCTGCGGGGCTGATCCATTGGAATAAAGATGCGCTTAACGTCTTTGGCTAGTTTGCCCATGCCTGCCTTGTGGGCGGCCACGCTCAGGCCCTTGCCCCCGCCCTTTGGCATAGGAGGCGTAAAGGTCATGGCGTCCCGGAGCATCAGGCGCATCTGCTCGTTTGTGATAATGGTCACATCAACCTTAACGCCCTCAGCAAACTCTGCAATGGCCGCGTCAAAGTCGGCCTTGCTCTTAGGGTCAATGCCGCCTTCCTTCTTAGCCATTACTGGTTATCGTCTACGCACTCTAGCTCGATGACCGCGCTAGTCTGCTTGTATGACTGGCCCTTGATACGGAGGACCTGACCGTTGACCGTGAACTTCTTACCTTCGCCCAGGGCGGCGATAGGGACGCCCGAGGCGATGGTGGCTACCTGACCTCCAACCCGACCGTCAGAAGCCGTCCAAGGGTCCGTAGCGGCGGCGAAACGCACCGTCCACATCTTCTGGTCAACGAAGCCCCCAGAGTCGAACTTAGGGGTATTCATCGGGCGGGACAGTCCGACGAGGAATAGGTTAGCGCCGACCGTAGCCGGGACGCCGATATCGGCTAGGAGGGACTGAAAGTCTGGCAGGAATGTATCGTAAATGCTCATGTGTTGGGAGGGTAGGGAATTGGAGATACAAAAAAGCCCCCATCGCTGGGGGCTGTTTCAGGCCGTCAGCCCAGATTAGGCGCTGTAGACGGAGGCGATCGTACCAGTCGTGATGCCCTTATTCGCACCGAACATCAGTTCCATGGAACCGATGAGGTTACGAGTGGAGGGGTCAGACCAGACGTTGTAGTAGACCGAGATGCCGAGACCTTCGATCGGGACGACTTCGCTGACGAGGAAGTCGCTGCCGACGTTCTCGAAAGAGGGAGCCGCCGACGCGAGGGCGATGGCTTCGGAACTGCAGGCGAAACCAGAAAGGTTGGCCTCAGAAGGGAAGAGGTTAGCGTAGAACACGCCACCATCGAAACCGTAAGCACCAGCCGAGAGAGCCAAACCAGTCGTGCTGGTCGGGATAAGCTGGGAGTAGATGCCCGGGTTAACGATCAGGGTCTTGCGACCAGCCTTGCTGACACCGGCCCAGAGGGAGCGGAGAGCAGCAGAGCCAGGGGTAACCGTCGAGTCAGCACCAGTGTAGGTGGCAGCGCCGAAGTTAGCGACCGTGATAGGAGCGGTAGCGGCGGCCCAGATAGAGTCGGCCAGCTTGTCCATGTTGATCTTCAGAATCTTCTCCAGGCGGATGCCGTTCTGAATGTCAGCGTAGGAGAGACCGAACGGCTGGTACAGGTGGGCCATCGTGACGGCGGTCGCACCGAGGGTGCTAGCACCGATGGAGCTGAAGGAAGTCGGGTTGGTCAGCGTGGTGCTGCCAGCGGTGGAGAGAGCCACCTGAACGACGTCCATCGGGCGCTTCACATCAGACGAGAAGTCGGACGAGAAGTTGGCGAGGCCGGCGAGGCGATTCGAGAGTGCGGTAAGGCTGAGTTCGGCGACGGTATCGACGATCAGAGCGCTGTTGATGGTGTTAGCCATAGTGTGTTATATTGGGGGTAGAGATTATTTAGCGGAAAATAGGACAGCCTTATGCTTCTTGAAGAAGGCGCGGCGTTCAGCACCGACAGGCATTGCGGCATACTGCTCGCAGATGGAACCGACGACAGCCTGGGCGACAGGAGCGGCGACAGGGTCAACGCCAGAAGCAGCGAGGATGACGGCGGCTTCGGCAGAGCCGGTGGCCTTGGAGGCTTCAAGCTCGGCGACCTTGGCGTTAGCCTCGGCGAGAGCGGTTTCAAGTTCCTGAACCTTCTGGGCGTGCGCAGCGGACTCGACCTTGAGGGCTTCAAGTTCAGCGGACACGTCAACGACAGAGGCTTCGACCGTCTTGCGGAGGTCGTCGCGTTCAGCGGTAAGGGAGACGACAGCGGCCTCGGCGGCCTTGAAGCGTTCTTCGATGGTCATATAACTATTGCGGGGCGGGTAAGGTTATGCGTCTTGCTCGAAAGCGACTAGGGCTTCGGCAAAGGATGAGGCTAGGCCGGTGATCAGGTTCTTAGAGGCGGCTTCGCGGCCAGTGAACACTTGGCCTTCCATGTCGTCGCGGGAAGCCATCGAGCGCTTGCGGAGGACGGTCTGTTTGAACTCTTCATGCATGGCTTCGATGGTTTCGTTTTCCATCTCGCGCTGCTCGTCGGTGTATCCTTCGCCACCGATGTTGGGGGCCTTGTATTTGCCAGCGCGGAACACCTCGACCTTAATGCCCATGTTCTTAAAGGCTTCCTCGTAGGACTC
>Ga0247723_1001070_pt1 | contig 16603 bp, 13 predicted proteins | sample MSEWelMarce5H_FC_FD_189079 | JGI IMG/M metagenome (GOLD analysis project Ga0247723, IMG submission 189079) | Subsurface sediment microbial communities from gas well in West Virginia, United States - MSEEL Well Study Marcellus 5H_FC | ecosystem: Environmental > Terrestrial > Deep subsurface >...
CACAGATCTTTACCACCGTCATTGGTGCTACAGGTACTGCCCGTGCTGTTGAGCAAGCTGGTGGCGATCCACAAGCCTACCAAGAAGTCAAGCAATTGACTGAAATCATGTTTGACGTTGAGTTGCAAATGGTTCGTGCCGATGGCGCTTCCATTAAGTACTCTGGTCAAGCTGCTACTCAAGGCGCTTCCCCCAACAACGGTCGCCGTTTTGGTTCCCTGTATTCGTTCGCTGGTACACGTTCCGGCAACGAGACAGACGGCACTGCTGTGCTGAACCTGGCTACCAGCGATGGTAACGATGTGACTTCTGCCACTGCAACCAACCAGCCTTTCAACGGCCTGTTGAGCAATGCTGGCTTGGGTTACTTCACCTTTGACACTGGCGTGACGCTGCAACAATTCAGCCCATTCCTGTACAAGCAATTGGTGACCACTGCTGAACAGCGCTTCAACGCCAAGATTACGAACATGGTTGTCCCCACTTCCATGCGTACACACATCTCGGACATGATGCCTACCAGCCGTTCGATCAACCGTTTTAACCCTGCTGACAAGGGTGACACGATTGGTACTTACGAAGGTGACTTCAACTACACCTACCAGATCGATGACTCTTGGGTTATGGACTCGACAGGCGCAGACAACACATCTGCCCTGTTCCTGAACCCTGACGTTATCCAGTGGGGTAGCTTGCGTGAACTGGGTCCAAACAACGAAGTGTTCAGTTCTGCTGACGCTTCCTTGGATCAGTACATCATGGAAGGTACACTGATTGTTCGTAACCCAGCAGGTGTTGCTGTGTTGGCAAACATCAGCCCAACTGGTGCGGCTGTGACAGGTCCTCGTCCAGCGGCTCAAGTGCGCCGTTACTTGGCCTAATTAAAGCCCTCCGGGGCTTTTCTGAAGGGACTCCGCAAGGGGTTCCTTTGGTAAAGCATGGAGAAAGCAATGACCGATGACGATGTAAAGATTAGCGAAGACTACTATTCCAAAGGCATTTTGGAAGGTGGCATTGACGGTGTTTTCCGTCATAACGACAAGCTGTTTAATGAGGTCAAGTCTGGTACTTGGTCCCAAACCTTCAAAACCGACAATATCAACTACAAAGTTGGTGCTATTGACGGCAATCGGTACGTTCAATACGAGCAAAAAAACGTAGAAAACGTCCGTGAGTTTTGCAAACAGCAACGTGAGTTTTACAAAGTTCACGGCACTGACAACCCATTCTTTGCTGGCACTGCCCACATGATGCAACTGCCCAAATGCTTTGCTCATGAGATTAGTTCCAAGTGGTTTAACAACCGTCCTTGGGAGTTGATCAAGCAAGAAAAGAAGGACAAGATTTTGTTCTATGCAATCGTCAATGAGTACTACTCAGATTTCGTTTGCCACCCTAGCGGAAAGATCCCCATTCCGTATAATCCCGCAATACCGACCAAGTAAGGATGAACTATGGCTCTCTTCATTCAATCAGCTAACACGCTTGTTAGTCGTATTGCAAACTGGGTAGGAGCCATACCATCCAGCGTTGGTATCAACGCTACTGCTTACAACACCACCACCAAAGTCCTGACCTGTTCAGCAAACCCAACATCCGTGGTTTCTGTTGGTGACTTTATTGGTTTCAGCGTAATGGGCCCTTACGCTCTTGCTGTATCGGTAACAAGCACAACAATCACGGTAAACGACCCTGAGGGCATTTGGGATGATGCGGTAGTTCCCACTGCCATTATCAAAGTTCCAACGCAATCAACCATTGAGATCACCCAATCTATTCAGATGGCTGAACTCAAGATGCGTACCATTGAACTGCCAGCATTGCGTAGCAACCCCTACGATGATTTGGAACCTGCCCATCTGATTACAGATGCCAAAGGCATGTCTCCAATCCCTGCTGACATGTGCTTTCCTATTCTGTTCTTCCAAGAGAGTCAACCTACCGATCAACCCCCAGGTGGTACAAACCTTGGCCCTTGGATCGTGTATGACAGGGTTGGTGACCGAGAGATCATTCGCCGCAGGATGATTGACCAGTTGTACATCCGTCCTTTTGGTGTACCACGGGTTATTCGTGCTTCTTTCTCTGAAGTCGGTCCTAACTATGTGTTTACGCCCAATCCTGGCGAGAACGTCATCATCAAAGCGTATTACCAGCGGGTGTTTCCATTCTTGTTTAGCTCAACTGCTGATGTTGACTACCCTGTTGTTCAAAGTAACGCCATTCTTGCATCGTTTCCTGAAGGGTATTTTTACGGTACTCTTTGGGCGTACTACGACAAGAACAAAAACACGGAAGAGGCACAAAAGTGGCTTTCTCGTTTTGACGATTCATACGGGCTGATTGAAGATCAGAACTACAAGGGCAAATGGCGTGGTGGTGACCAACATTTGACTTCTGAGTTTCAGCCTCGCAATTATCGTTACAGCTTCAAGTGAGATAAAACATGCCATATCAAGCACAACCCAGCACTGAAACAACAAGCCTGTACGGTACGACTGTAAAGTTTGGCGTTACAGGTCCTACGGGTCCCACTGGTCCAACTGGCCCCACTGGAGCGCCATCTACTGTTGTTGGCCCTACTGGCCCCACTGGTAGCACAGGTCCTAGCGGCCCAACAGGATCAGCATCGACAGTTGCAGGTCCTACAGGCCCAACAGGTAGCATTGGCATTACAGGTCCAACAGGTGCAGCATCTACGGTGGCTGGTCCTACTGGACCAACGGGTGCGGTTGGAGCAACTGGTCCTACAGGCTCTACTGGTGCAGCTTCTACTGTTGCTGGACCTACAGGACCTACTGGCGCACAAGGTCTAACAGGAAATACAGGCCCAACAGGTCCTACTGGAGCAGCTTCTACAGCGGTTGGTCCTACTGGTGCAACTGGCCCTACTGGCACGATGGGTCCAACAGGCCCAGGCGGTGCTTTGGGTAACTGGGGTTCTTTTTGGGATACCACAGACCAAGTTGCTGCTGCTGCAAATACTGCGTATCCAATCACCCTTAACAGTGCTGACCCTGCCAACATTGGCATCAGTGTTGTTTCTGGAAGCAGGGTTACATTTGCAAATGCTGGTGTTTTTAGCCTGACATTTTCAATTCAGTTCACCAACAGCGACACGCAAATCCATGATGCCAACGTCTGGTTGCGTAAAAATAATGCCGGAAGTGCAGGGGATGTTCCTGACACTGACAGCAGATTTAGCGTTATCAGTAGTCATGGTGGCGTTCACGGAAGTCTGATTGGCACAGTCAATTATGTAATTCCACTTGCTGCCAACGATTATGTTGAGCTTATTTGGGCAACAACAAGCACACAAGTTTCGTTGCAGACAATTCCTGCCGGAACAACGCCAGTAAGCCCTCGCATTCCTTCAATCATCTTCACCGCTACTCAGGTGATGTATCAACAAATTGGCCCAACAGGTGCAACTGGACCTACAGGTGTTGCGGGACCTACTGGACCACAGGGAATACAAGGCGCAACTGGACCCACAGGCCCTACTGGAAATCAAGGTGACCTTGGACCAACAGGACCAACGGGTGCTGCATCCACTGTTGCCGGACCAACTGGCCCAACAGGCTCTGCGGGAACTACGGGTCCTACAGGCCCCACTGGAACAGCAGGTCCTACTGTGTATCCTGGTGCTGGTTTGGTTGTATCTACTGGTACTGCTTGGGATACATCTGTAGCTCCCGGTACAACTGGTAACGTGCTGACTTCAAACGGTACAGCATGGACCTCAGCAACCCCTAGTGGCGTTACGACAGGCAAATCCATCGCAATGGCGATGATCTTTGGTTTTTAAGGAGTCAACATGGCAGCCCCCAACATTGTTAACGTCACTACCATTTTTGGTAAGACCAACTACATCACCCCTGCAAACACCACAGCTAACGTGCTGTTGGCGAATGCTGCATCTTCCAACAAGGTGCTTAAGATCAACCAGATCGTTGCGTCTAACATCAACGGCTCTTCTGCTGTTGACTGCACAGTGGCGATCAACTCCAATGCAGCGGGTTCTGGAACATCGTTTCCAGTTGCCTCAACCATTGCTGTGCCTTCTGACGCATCCTTGATTGTGGTGGACAAGACTACAGCGATTTACCTTGAAGAAGACAAATCAATCTTGGTGACCAGTGGTGCAAGCAGCGGCATCACCTACAGCATCAGCTACGAAGAGATTTCAGCCTAATTCAGGGGTTCGCTTATGTCCATGCGCTACAAAGGTGCGGTTATTTCCGCGACCCCACCAACACTGTCTCCCAACGCTGGTGGTTCGGGTGCGTGGACACTTGAGCAACAGATGCAAGCCAATGCTGCTGGTTTGTGGCCTAAGAACGGGCCGTTTAACTACATTGAAGATGTATTCAGCACATACCTGTACACAGGCAACGGCACATCGCAAACCATTAACAACGGCATTGATTTGGCTGGTAAGGGTGGGTTGGTTTGGACTAAATGTCGAAGCACTGCTTATGGTCACTCTCTTACAGACACTGTTAGAGGAATAACAAGCGCACTTTCATCTAACCTCACTGCTGCTCAGTACACCATCCCGTCTGGTAGTGGAATTACATCTTTTAACTCTAACGGTTTTTCACTTGGGACAGATTATTTACCAATAAATACAAACGGAGATACATTCGCCTCATGGACCTTCCGAGAGCAGTCAAAGTTTTTTGATGTGGTGACGTATACGGGCGATGGAAGTGGGACTGGCCGACAAATTAGCCATTCACTAGGTTCTACGCCCGGTTGTATTATTTTAAAAAGCACAAGTACGGCTGGTACAAACTGGATTGTTTATCACAGATCATTGGCCGCAAACTTTACGCTGAAGCTGCAAACAACTGAAGCAGCCGTCAGCAATGCATGGATTTCAACCGTTACGGACACATACTTTACCGGCAGCGGAACTGCAATGAACGTGTCCGGTCAAACATACGTTGCCTACCTCTTTGCCCACAACGCTGGTGGATTCGGCTTGTCAGGCAATGAGAACGTGATTTCGTGTGGGTCTTATGCTACTGATTCAAGTTTTATTGGGCCTAACGTAAATCTGGGTTTTGAGCCTCAGTGGATTCTGGTGAAGAACGCTTCAGGCAACGGCCCTTGGTCAATTATTGACAATATGCGAGGATGGACAACAGACGGCAACGTCACCTTGCTGAACCCAAACAGCAGCGCAGCAGAAAGCACCACAACCCAGTTCAAGCTAAACGCTACTGGCTTTCAAGATAATGGCGCGTTTGCTGGTGACGCAACAATGATCTACATAGCCATACGCCGTGGACCAATGGCAGTGCCTACAACTGGTACGAGTGTGTTTGCGCTGAATCAATATGCATCAGCAACTTCATTAAATGTTCCAACTGGAATCAATGTCGATTTGACTTTAGGGGTTACAGCCACTGAAGGTGGTGGCTACCGCATTAGTGACAGACTGCGCGGCACTGGTAGGCCTTTGTTTCCATACAATACGTCTGCGGAACTTAGCCAAGCCAACGGCTTTCTTTACGATGTCAACAACGCCGTAATTGACAATTACTTTTTCACGCAGTTTGGCGGCTCAAGAAATGTAACTTTGGCTTCTTTTAGACGCGCTCCATCATTTTTTGATGAGGTCTGTTACTTAGGGTCGGGTGTTGCAGGCAACCAAACGCACAACTTGGGGGTAGCTCCTGAGTTGTGGATTATTAAAAATAGAAGTGGGACTAGTAGCTGGATAGTTGGGGGCGGTGTTTTAAGTTCGCCAACCAATAATTTTCTTTTGCTTAACGGGGTAACTCAGCTAAGTTCAATTACGAATTTTTTTACAACCCCTACAGCAACTACATTCGGGTTTGGCTCGGGCGCTCCATCAGACAACTCAATAAATGCTTCAGGGCAAACTTACGTTGCATACTTGTTTGCATCAGCACCGGGCGTCAGCAAAGTTGGAACTTTTACAGGCACAGGAGCAACCCAAGTAATTAACTGCGGATTCACAGGCGGCGCAAGGTTTGTTCTTATTAAGGCCACCAGCACCACCGGGCCTTGGCTTGTGTGGGACAGCGCCCGAGGCATCGTCGCTGGTGACGACCCCTACCTTGTTTTGAACTCCACAGCCGCTGAAGTCACCAACACAGATTGGGTGGACACTGCTGCAACGGGCTTTGAACTGAGCAACGCTGCTGGCAACGGTGCAAACAGTGCGGGTGTTTCTTATTTGTTTTTTGCTGTATCTTGAGGAACAACAATGTCTGAACGCTTCCCCGGTGGGTTTATGACCCAATCACCACCAACACCCTCGGCATCAAACGCTACGGGTATTTGGACTTTGGATCAGCAAGAGCAACTAAAGCAAGCGGGTCAGTGGCCTCCTAACGGACCGTTCTTTATTGAGGACTTGTTCTCAACGTGGCTGTACACAGGCAACGGCTCTACGCAGACCATCACCAACGGGATTGATTTGTCGGGTAAGGGTGGGTTGGTTTGGCTAAAAGGCCGAGATGTTATTTCAAACAATACGCTTGCAGATACCACGCGAGGTACTGGAAGCTACATATATTCCAATACTGCCGATGCCGCAGATACTGGCGTAACTTCTTTTATTACATCGTTCAACACAACGGGATTTAGTCTCGGCTCCGGCTCTGGCGTAAATCAATCAACAAAACTATTTACCTCATGGACATTCAGAAAGCAGCCGAAGTTCTTTGATATTCAAACGTGGACAAATGGTGTAGTGAATCACAACTTAGGCTCTGTGCCGGGTTGCATTATTTATAAATCTACAACAGTTGCAGAAGATTGGTGGGTATTGTCTCGGAAGTCTGATGGAACTTATGTTTCATTATCGTTAAACACAACTGGTGCAAATCAGTTTACAGCGGCTAATGCGGCAGCGGCTGGCATTACAGCTACCACTTTTGATTCTTCTATTGTTTTTGGCGGTTCAGGAACTTTAGTCGGATATTTCTTCGCCCACAACGCAGGAGGCTTTGGCCTAACTGGTACAGACAATGTGATTTCGTGTGGGTCTAAAACACTTGTTGGCTCAGGTGTTGAAACCGTTACTTTGGGATACGAACCTCAGTGGGTGTTGTGGAAACTTGCTAGTTCAACTGGCAATTGGCACATTGTTGATGTTATGCGTGGGATGTCTCAAACAAGCGCAGCTTTTCTTGTTCCTAATCAAACTGGCGCTGAAGCCGTAGCTTCTGGTGCACCATACTTCACCGCAACGTCTACTGGGTTTAGTACGCAAGATTATTTTGCCGCTGGTGACTACATCTACATAGCCATTCGTAGAGGCCCGATGAAAGTGCCTACGAGTGGGACTAGTGTGTTTGCTCCTATCGCTTATGCTGGAACTAACACAGCAGGACAAGTAATTTCTGGAGCAAGTTTTCCTCCTGATTTATCTATTTTCCAAAGCAGGGCTGGTGCTGGCGGTGCTGTTGGTATGTTTGATGACCGCTTGCGTGGAGGTACTGCGTATCTACCTCCATCAAGTACAGCCGCAGAAGGAAATACTGCCGGTTATTACATCCGTTCATTTAATATGGATGGGGTTACTTATGGAACAGCCTATCTTGATTACACAAATAGTGCTTACAACTATATAAATTGGATGTTTGCCCGCGCCCCCGGCTTCTTTGATGAGGTTTGCTATACGGGTGATGATGCTGCAAGAACCTTGGCTCACAACTTAAATGTTGCACCTGAGTTGTGGATTATCAAACGTAGAAGCGGAGTTTCTAGTTGGGTTATCGGGGGTTCTGTTTTAACTTCAATAACTAATAGTTTTTTAATATTAAACAGTAATTTTTCCGTAGGCTCCATAACTAATTTTTTCACCGCACCAACGGCAACTACATTTGGATTTGGCTCGGGGGCTCCATCAGATATTTCAATAAATGCTTCAGGTTCGACTTACGTTGCCTACCTCTTTGCTTCTTGCCTCGGTGTTAGCAAAGTTGGAAGCTACACGGGCACTGGTACAACACAAACAATCAACTGTGGTTTTACTGGTGGCGCTAGGTTTGTGATGATTAAGCGCACCGACTCTACTGGTGATTGGTATGTCTGGGATACAGCCCGTGGAATGATCCCTGCAAACGATCCATACTTGTTAATCAACAGCACTGCTGCCGAAGTCACTGGTACAGACTATGTGGATACCGCAGCAACAGGTTTTGAAATAACATCCACAGCGCCAGCAGCAATCAACGCTTCTGGTGGGACATTCATCTATCTTGCAATCGCTTAAAAGGAGCAATCATGGAAATCCGTATCCGCAACACTGGTGAGGTTATGACTGAAATCACCTTCCGCACAACTTTCAAAGACCGTCTTCTGCCCAAGCAGTTGACCGAAGAGTGGCTGGCAGACTTTGCTGGTGGCTGCGACATCGTGTTTGAAGGCCCACAAGCCACAACCACATCCCCTTACGAGTTCAGCTACCGCAATGGTGTTGAGCAGATTGAAGGCAAGTGGTACACCAAGTACGCTGTTGGTCCAGTGTTCACTGATCGCCCTGCTACTGAAACAGAGCCAGCCCAAACTGCTGCTGAACAGATGGCTGCTTACAAAGCACAGAAAGACGCTGAACAAGCCAAGTCTGTACGCTCTACCCGTAACGACAAGCTCAAGGATTGCGATTGGACCCAGTTGGCTGACAGCACTGCTGACAAAGCTGCTTGGGCTACACATCGTCAAGCGCTGCGTGATATAACAAGTCAACCAGGATTTCCTTGGACCATTGAATGGCCTGAACAGCCGTAATTGAAAGGTATAGCATGAAAATTGCCGTGTACGCTATCAGCAAGAACGAGGAACAATTTGTTCAGCGTTTTTGCGATTCAGCTAAAGATGCTGATTTGATACTGATTGCAGATACTGGTTCGACAGATAAAACTGTTGAAAAAGCATTGGAATGTGGCGCTAAGGTCTATGACATTTGCATAAAACCTTGGCGTTTTGACAAGGCAAGGGACGCTGCTTTAGCTTTGATCCCTGGTGACTATGACGTTTGCATCTCTCTTGACCTTGATGAGATCCTTGAACCGGGATGGCGTGAGGAAATAGAGAGGGTTTGGACAGAACAAACCACTCGTTTGCGGTACAAGTTTGATTGGGGATGTGGGATTTCTTTCTTTTACGAGAAGATCCACCACCGTCATGGCTACCACTGGCATCACCCAGTTCATGAGTATCCTCGACCTGATGGCAGAACTACTGAGGTCTATGCCCATTCGGACATGCTCTTGGTAAGCCACCACCCTGACCCAACAAAGTCCCGTGGACAGTACATGCCCTTACTAGAGTTGGCCGTCAAGGAAGACCCATACTGCCCTCGTAATGCCTTCTACCATGCCCGTGAACTGACGTTCTATGACCGTTGGCAAGAAGCTGTAGAGGCTCTGAACAAGTACTTGGCTATGCCAACTGCCACTTGGGAGAACGAGCGTTGTTATGCCATGAGACTGCTTGGCAAGTCATACGAGGAACTAGGTGATGGCTGGAAAGCCCAGAAGTGGCTTAGATTGGCCTGTGCTGAAGCTCCCAACACCCGTGAGCCTTGGGTTGATTTAGCCATGTTCTGTTACCGCAGAAGCCTGTGGACAGAGTGCTATTCGGCTGCTAAACAAGCCTTACAGATTGTTGACAAACAGGCTGTATATACGATGGACCCATCTGTGTGGACTGAGAAGCCATACGACCTAGCTTCCCTAGGTGCTTGGAACCTTGGACTCAAGGAAGAAGCAATGGATTTATGCAGAAAAGCCTTAGAATTCAACCCAACTGATGCCAGATTGGTCAGGAATCTAGAGCAAATGACAAACATGGTGACATAACATGGCCGATTACACCCGTTTACGAACTCCATTTACCAATATGTCGTTTACTCCAGATGTTCCGAGTAACGCTCTTGGTCCAAATGAATACAACAACGGGCGTAATGTTGAGGCCAATGTTCGTGGTATCAAAAAGATCTTTGGTGAAGAAGAGATTCTGAGTGCTATTCCTAACGAGCCTATCTTCATGGAAGGTGGGTATCGTTCGGAAACCCAGTGGGTTTACATTGTTGCCACTAGAAATGCGTCCAATCACGGTCGTTGGTACATGATTACCTCTGCGGGTATCAGTAACATTACCCCAGGTGTTGGTGCTAACCCAAGCGTTTTCTTGGCTGGCTACACTGCTGATCTCAACATCACGGTGTCTGTTGTTGGTGGCATTTTCTTCATCAACGATACATTGTCAAACCCAATGTATTTCTTGCCAACATCCAATGAAATCACGGTTTCTACGGATTTAAGCTGGAATTACGAGACAGGTGTCACCAAGACAACTGCTGAGTTTGTCAGAAACTTCTGCTCTCCAAACGTAGGCAACATCCTGATTGCTGGCAACATTACCAAAATCATTGGTGGTGTGGTCAATAACTACCCAACAACTGTTCGTTGGTCACAAGCTTTTGGTTTGACAGGCTATCCTGAAACCTGGGAGCCAACTTTGTCTAACGTGGCTAACGAGCAAGAAGTTCCTGTTCGTGGTCCATTGGTTGACGGGTTTGTTTTTGGTGGTGCTTTCTACGCATGCTCCTATTGGGACACTGTAGTCTTTTCCCCAATCAACTATCAGAACTCCACAGCACCAGTGTTCGGTGTTCGCCTGTTCAACCAAGGTCGTGGTCTGATCAACAACAACTGCTGGTCAAATGCCGATTCAAGTGTTTACGGTGTAGATGCCCGAGACATCTGGGTGTTTGATGGTGCAAGCTTCCAATCCTTGGGTAACCAGAAGGTCAAGAACTACTTCTACAGTAACCTGAGTACGGTTTACTCTGACCGCATCTTCATGGTCAACAACACCCAAAAGAATCAGATTGAGATTTACTATCCCGATCTGACTTCTACTGGTTACTGCAACAAGATGTTGTCGTACCGTTATGACATCCAAGTATGGAATGCTCCTAAAGACATTGCTGGCGCTTGTATGGGTGCTGAAGGACCTCAATTCATCTCTGGTACGTTCAAAAAGGCCTCCCGTGTGGTGACCTATGCCCGTGGTGGTGTAACTAACCAAAGGCTGATTCAGACCAACATTGGTAACTCGTTTATCAACTCAGCACCGATTCCAGCCCTGTTTGAGCGTAACAACATTGTTTTGCAGTCAGACAAGGGGCCAATTCCGTACAGTTCCAAGGTCTACACACACAGATTGCTGCCTGAGATTTCTGGTACTGGTGCTATCAACATTGCTGTTGGTGGTGCTAACTCTACCGCTCAAGCTGCAACGTATGGTCAGACAGGAACCACTGAGATTGACACTAACAGCCCCTGGGTAACAACTCAGCAAAATGCTGTGCGTACAGTGTCTGTCAAGGTTGAGTCAAACGATGCAACCAACACTTGGAATCTGACTGCTTTGAACTGGCAAGCCACTATTGTTGAGGATGCCTTCTAATGCCATTCGCTCTTGATTCCAATCCTGAGATTTCAGAGATTTCTGAAGCAATTAACTATTTGCTTGGAAACTTTGGGGCAAACCTTTCTGCTGACTCAGGCACAGGTGAAATCAAAGGCCCAACAGGTAACGTCATTGCTTACTTGTACAAGTACTTGGCTGTTAAGTATGCTGACAGTGCTGATGGCCTTTTGAACTTTGGAGACAGTCCAACCAACCGTCAATACTACGGTTTGAGGAACTCTGACCAATCTGTAGAGTCAACCAACCCTGCTGACTACATCTGGAAGCAAGTTGCTGGTGGCTTTGGTACGACCAAGTTTCTTTGGTATCAAACTAGTGGTGGACGACAAGTTGAGATTGTTGTTGACACTGTTGCCCCTAACTCATACTTCATTCAAGCTGATACAAGTGCGATTGATTTGGATGTGGTTACAGGCAATAACGGCAAGATGTATGCCATTCCAACGATTTACATCTGGACGGCAACTTCATCACCACCAGCAAGGCCAACAACAACTTCTACTTACACCTGGGCTACTGGTGTAATTTCGTCAGTTCCTTCTGGGTGGTCAGCAAGCATCCCTGCAACACCATCTGGGTTTACCTATCTTTGGCAGATAGCTGTTCCATTGATTGAGTCAATCAACGTAACGACATCTGTTGTTGATTGGACAAATACCTCTTACCCAATCACTGCAATTGGTGCGATTGGCGCTAGTGGTGACACTGGTCCTAGAACGACAACTGGTTACATCTATTACCAGCTTGCTTCTACAACAGCACCAGCAACACCTACGGCATCTGGATTCAACTTTGTAACAGGTCAATTTACATCACTGTCTGCCAACTGGTCAACCAACTTCAATGCTCCTAACGCCACAGACACAACCAAGTTTTGGGCTGTTTACTACAGCGTTTCTGAAGCAACATTTGGTGGCATTCAGACGGTAACCATTACAAGTCCGTTTAATTGGACCAACTTCAATGGTCTTGTTACGTTCACCAATCTGGCAACAAACACTGGCACAACATTTATTGATGGTGGAAACATCATTACTGAAAGCTTGTCTGCCAACAGAATTTCTAGCGGGAACATGATTAACGGTTCTGCTAGTAATGCTTGGATTCAAATGGGGCAAACAGGGACGGTAATTGCTACCCTGAAAAGCTCTTTTAACGTGCGTAAGGTTGTTGCCGATACAACGCTGGTAAACATTGCTGCTCAAAACAACCAAGATGGAAACGTCACAATTTGGGGTCACTCTGCTAACCAAGCAGTTGGCAGTGGAAACGGTGTATCTGGCTCACACACAACAACAAACACATTTGCCAGTTGGCAGCGTCTTGGTGCTTTAGGCTCTGGTGTTGCTAATGCTGGTGTGTGGGGCTTTACCTATGCTGACAACGCAAACAGCTTGGGTGGACGTTTTGAGCGTTATTCAGGCACAGACAGCAGCAGTCCTGGTTCACTAAGCCGATCAATCCAGCTTGCAACGGCTACCTATTCTGCTTTTAGCCCAAGTGGTCAAGGCAAGATTTACATTGTTGATGGTACTGGCCCATTTACAGGGTTTCACGAGGGCATGTTCCCTATTGATGAACCAGTTCAGGTTGGAGACATTGTTACTGATGTAAGCGTGTTCTATCGTGCAAACATCTCTAACGTGCTTTTCAACGTCACAAGCAGCGTTACGGCAAGTGACACACGAGTTTTGGGTGTTGTCAGTGCTGTTCTTCCTGTTCAAACAGATACTCCCGGCATTTTATGGGAACCAGTTCAGACCTACACAGACGGCGATCTTGGCCCATCAACAACAATGCAATTGATTCCCGGTTACGACTTGGCAGATTTGCAGTCAAACTACAAGGTTGTCCAAGTTAATGCTGTTGGTGAAGGACAAATTAATGTTTGCGGAATGAACGGAAACATCAATGCTGGTGACTATATTGTCTCCAGTTCAATCGCTGGTAAGGGAATGCGCCAAAACGATGATGTGGTGCATAACTACACAGTTGCAAAAGCTCGTGAATCAGTTACTTTTGATGCCCCTGATCAGGTAAAAATGATCGCTTGCATCTATCTTGGAGGATAAATTATGGGAATGCCGTCAGCATCAGTACAGCCCGGAACTCAGCCGCAAGGCAAAGGGTTTAATCAGTCTATTAACCCCCCGCAAAACAGGCAGCTTTCAGAAATGCAAGCAGGGCAGCAAATGAATATGATGGCTCCGTCATCAATTTACACTGTTCCTCAGAATCAGCGGCCACAGCAAAGCCAATTAACAGGCAAAGGGGCAGGTTCTCCAGCACCTCAAGCTCAACAACCTAAAAGTGTTGAAGATTTGTACAGCATGTATTCCGACAGGGGTCCTGATGCTGAAGGTTTGGCTTATTGGAAAGGCCAATTTGGCAACAACATTGATCAAAATGCCATTAATACGTTTCAATCATCTGTCCGAGATGTTTGGAACAAAGAAGGCAAACCAGCAGACTATGGCGTGACGAAACAGCCACGAATGGGCCAACCCAATCCCTATTCAAATACTATTCGTCCGTGGGATAATGCATCTATTCAACCTCAACAGTCACCTAAGCGTGGCGGGAAAGGCAAAGGCTAATCATGGGCTTTGGTAAAGGTAGTTCCTCATCAGCACCAGTTGTAACGGAAGAGCAAAAACAGCTTCTTAAGGCACAAACTGGCTTTCTTACCGATACAGCGTTCCCTGCGTATCAAAAAACACTGGGCATGGCTGGGGATGTCTACGGACAAGTAAACCCTGCCGTAACCGATGTTGCCAATACAGCATTGGGCGTATCGGGTCGTGCTGGTGCTTTGCAAGAGCAAGCTGGCGCTCAGTCATACGTACAAGGCCTTAACAGCCTGTCAAACCTGTTTAGCCCTGAATACAAGAATCAGCAGATCCAAGCATCGCTGCAACCTGCTCGTGAAGAGATTCGTGAGCAAATGGGCCAACAAGCTGCCTTGTTTGGTGGTGCTGGTGGTATGGGTTCATCCCGTCAGGCTTTGGCATCCCGTAACCTTGCCTCTCTTGGTGAGCAACGTATGGGTTCTGTTGCTGCTCAGACCTCTGCTGGCATTGAGAGTCAGCGTCAACGTGCTGCTGAATCCTTGCTTGGTGCTGGTCAACAGGGCTTGTCTGCTGCTCAACAGTCTGCTGCAAGTCGTATTGGCTTTGCTGGTGCGCCACAGGATGTGCTGTCCAAGTATGCATCCATCATTTACGGTACACCACAGGCATCCACAACCCCAAGCTTCCAAGGAACTCAAGGTTCGGAATCTCGTGGCAAGAGTTCTGGCATCCGTTTGTAAGGCGACATCATGGCTACAAAAGATCCTTTTGCCAATCTAGGCAATGAGTTTATGAGTTGGCAAAGTGCGCCATCCATAACTCAAACTCTCAAAGGCGGTCAAAGCCCTCTGCTTAACTTGCTAGGGATTGCTTTGGCTGGTGGTGGGCAAGCTCCAGAACAGCCTATTGCTGCCCCTCCAATGGGTCAAGGAATCTCTGCACCTGTTGCTCCTCCTGTTGGCATCAATCCAAATGCCAGTGGAGTTGGAATTGCGCCAGGATCTTTTCAAATGCCAACTTTGACATTGCCTCAAATTGGTATGCCCAGTACCCCAGCACAAGGTCAAGACCTTGACGGGGATGGGTTAGTTGATAATTTTTGGGGACTCAAAAAATGACTCCAGTACCAATGCAAACGCCAGAAATGGCTGCTCCAGTAGCGCCTCCTGACGCAAACAACCCAGTGCCTGTTGGTGGTGCTGTTGCTCCAGTTACGCCAGAGACTTTTGACGTTGCATCTATGTATGAAGATGCTGCATCCAAGGGTGATCCTGTCTCCATGTACTCTTTGACAAGCCGAGTCAAAGGTACTGAACTTGAGCCTGTTGTTAAGCGTTCTGCTGAAATCATGCAGAGAAACTTGGCTGACTTTGAAAAAGACATCAAGCCTGTAATGGACAAGGGTGGTCCTACCACTCCAGAAGGCCGTATTGCTACAGCCAAGACCATTGACTACATGGCTGACAAACCTCAAAAAATGAGGGCGTTTGTTGAGATGCTGATTGGCAATCCCAACTGGCGTTTGTTTGTCACTGGTGGCACTGAAAAGAAAGAGATTGTTTACGACAATCAAGGCAACCCAATTGAGAAAACAAAGAATGAACTTGGCACAACCCTAAAGGCTGTTGATGCCAACACTGGTCAACAATTGACCCGTGAAGAAGTTGCCGCCCGAGGTGGCTTTGTTCCATCTTTGCAAGAAGCAATTGGTTACCAAGAAAAGAAAGCAACATCAGCATTCAACACTCAGGCCTTAAACGCAGCAAATGCAGCCACTTCTGCTTATGAAGCAAAGGCTCCTGAACTGAATCAAGTTTATGGCGAAATGCGTCAACGTCTGCAAAACCTTGCTGGCGCTGATTTGAGTGCAGAGCAGCGTAAGGCTATTGGCGCTTTTACCAACAGATCTCTTGGTTATTCGCAAACAGTATCCGAAGGCTTGAATGCTTTGCGTCAAAAGGTGGACAACAAGAATGTCTCCTTGTCTGAGATGCAGCAAAAGTCATTGAATGCTGTTCTTGACAGGCTTGGCTTCCGTGTTGGTGCAGATGGCTCTGTGACCAACAAATCAGGCGAGAATGTTACAAAGTCTGACCTTGATCAGGCTCAAAACACTCTGACAAGCGGAACTCAGTTTGACAGGAACTTCACTCAATCCAAAGATGACTTTATTCGTTCTGAAGTGTTTAAAGGATTGTCTGAAGCAGAGATGAAAAACATTGGCCGGATTCTTGACCTTCAACAAACTGCTGAAAGAACACAGCTTGAGTTGTCTGCCAAGCATGGCACTTTGCCTTTCCTGATCAACCCCAAAACTTATCAGCTTGGCGATGAGTTTGTGCGTGGTGAAGCATCCGCATTGATTGGTGAATTCAATCAACAAGCCACACAGGTATTTGCTGATTGGCGTAAGCAACAGCTTGCCAAATTTAAGGACAAGTCTCAGGTTCCTAGTGCTGGTGAACTTGAAAGTGCTTTTGCTCGTACACAGATTTTCAGGGATTTGCGTCAAGAGTTTGCAGACAAGAATCGTGAGATCTTGCGTAGAC
>Ga0247723_1001071_pt1 | contig 16585 bp, 38 predicted proteins | sample MSEWelMarce5H_FC_FD_189079 | JGI IMG/M metagenome (GOLD analysis project Ga0247723, IMG submission 189079) | Subsurface sediment microbial communities from gas well in West Virginia, United States - MSEEL Well Study Marcellus 5H_FC | ecosystem: Environmental > Terrestrial > Deep subsurface >...
TCCTTGGGTTGAGCGATAACGTCACGTATTTCGCTGAACAGCAAGAAACCGCCGATGTGAGCGTGTATCATCACCGAATCACGTTCAAGCCGACCGCGCCAGAAATTCATAGAAACAGGTTGGTACCAGTAGTCTTGCTAAATAATCTTTTAAAATCTAGCAATTTAGTTATATTTTAGAAAAAACACCTCATAATTGCTTGACCCCTGCCTTAGAGGCCCATGAAACTCCGTTTCAGACCCAATATGGCATTGCACCTATTAAAAAAGGCCCCTAGGATCACTCCTAGGGGCCTTTTTCGTATGATTCGGTAGCCTGGGGCATGCCCAGGACCTTGTTTCGATTATCCGCTGGTCAAAATCCTACGATTCGCATCAACTTTGTACTTGCCGGTTCCCTACTGGTGCTCCGCACCCACCTCTGCGACGAAGTCGCGCACCATATGAGGACTTTGCAACGAAGTTGCACTGGTGGCAATCCCGCGATTCGCACCAACTTTCTACTTGCCGGTTTGCTACTGGTGCAAGAGGACACTTGCAATCAAACAACGGCTGGACCGAATCCCGCGTTTAAAATTTACTTTGTACTTGCCAATTTGCTACTGGCGCAGGATCACTCACACAGACTGAGGATGAACACCAAACTAATCGAAATCGTACTGGACGTTTGCATGGTCGAAAGTCTACTTTCTACTTGGCGCAGGCACGCTGCGCGTGCATTCGTGATGCGGCTGGAACGGGGAGGATCGGTGGGAAAAGATGAATGAAATCAATTGCTTGGGTGGCTGGGCGCCCCGACTGTTAACCTGTTGAAAAGTAATGGTTATTTTTCATTTGCATGGCTCGTGAGAATCATGTATAAAATATGAGTAGGCAGTAAAGAGAAGCCTAGCCGATGCCGCGACAGACTGCACCGCTTACACTGTTCATGACAGGCGGCTTGCACGGATGATACTGGGTCGGTAAACACAAGCTGTAGGGATGGCCATCCTGCGAGTGTTGAATAGGCTTCTCTTTAGTGCCTACCAAACAAAGGAGAGACGTATGCAGACTCACGTGCATTTTAATAGTGTTGACGGTATCTTTGAAGTTACAGTGCGTTATGCTGTAGAGACTTATGCGGAGCAGATGACTGCTGCCCGCAAAGCTTTGAAGGATGCAAAGGTTCCTGAGTGTGTTAAACAATTCAGGCTGCTTAACTATCAAATGAACCGCTATCAGGCAGACCCCAAGATTTCTGAATTCTTTCAACAGTCTGGCTTGGCTCTCAGTGCGTCAGATGTTGGCCGTATGGATTGGTATACGATTAACGAACTGGTCCGGTTTATTCGAAGTCAAGCGCCTGTAGTGGCCGTGTAAAAACTCTCTGATTTCAGTAACTTGAAATCAGGGGCGCCTCGCCCTGTATGTCCTTGAACATACAGGGTTTTTTGTTAAAGGTCCACGCTCACTTGCGGGATATTTTCCATTGCACAACGTCCGATAACGGTCAACCGACCATCCTCAACGCCTAGCAGCATCCAAGCGTTGTTATAATCCCAACTGTCTCGGTCAATCTCGTGACTCCTCCAAGCGTCTTTCAACTCCTCGTTGATTTCAGCAATGGTCCCCTGAAAAAAATCAGGGCAACCATTTTCACGCACGAACATCAGAACATACATTTTATTTCCTTTCAGAGAACAGATTCAGGATGGCCGACCAGCACATCCAAAAGTTCATAGCCGTCGAGCAGAATAGCCAGAGCGGTGACTCGATCCACCTCATCCCATTCGGCGTATTCGACTTCGCCAGCGATAAATACCCAATCGGCATTGGTCATGAGGTTGGGGTCAACATCAGTTTCAACCTCGGTGAGCATAAAATCATCGCCACCATCGCGCCAGATTACAGTGTAGCTTTTCATGTCTTTTCCTTTCAGAGGATTGTGAGTGATTCGACAGTAGATTCAGAACGCCGGAAGTGATACAGGAAATCCGTAAACTCCTGCATACACAGATCGTTGATAAATTCGATGTATTCTTCGTAGGTCAGGTCCATTTTGTTTTCCCTTTCGATGATTATGTATAGGATGATTCGTGGTCGCGTGCAACAACTAAGTTTCTAATGATTTCAGTGTGTTACCGACCGAGGCGCCCGGCCTGCTATGTGCTTGACATAGCAGGCTTTTTTGTTATTGCATCGCCTCGCTCTTGTTCTGGATCAACTCGCCCGCGTCACCGCGGAAGTCGATATCGCCCAGAATGCTTTGCGGCTTGAACGTGATTCGGTGATGATACACGCTCACATCGGCGGTTTCTTGCTGTTCAGCGAAATACGTGACGTTATCGCTCAACCCAAGGAAGTGCTTCTTGAAGGCGTTTGGTCCAACCTTGCAAGTAACCTCAAGTTGAGTGGTCTGGTCCTCGATTGAACATCGACCCTCGATTGTGAGCATATATTCGCCGTTAATTCCGTTATAGAAAACGACTCGGCGATCAATCTCGAAATTGTCGGCGGCCTTGCTGATATTGTAGCTTGCTGTTTGCGCGTCGTCTTGACACGCGGCCAGAGTGAACAGGCCCAAGAATGCCATGACGCCTACGATAAAGTGTTTCAGTTTCATTCTTCCGTTTCCTCTTCTGTGTTATCTTCAACTTCGACCAGCGTCATTGACCGATTAGGGTCCGACTCAAAAGTTTCCTCGCTCGAGTCCCACCAATCGCCTTCCCTGATCTTGGCCCGTGCTTCCTCTTCAGAATCGGCATCTGTCCAGACGCTCATTGTTCCGCTAAACGGAATTACAAAAGTGTAAAGTTTGCTCATGCTCTCAAGTCCTTGATCAGTTGTTTCAGTCGTGCCCAACGGCTACGCTTGGGCTTGCTCAGTCGAACTGCAATTCTCATGTTATCTCCTTTGCTGATGATTATGTATACGGTGATTCGTTATAGTTTGCAACAGCAAAATTATTGAGCAATTTCAGTATCTTAGCGGCTGGGGCGCCGGGGTGGCTAACCCCTTGATTTTAAAAGCCTTCTGCCATCTCTGTAATTCGTGTTTGACGTTTCATTGCGGCACTTTCATAAACACCTTCCCGAATCAGCTTGCCACGAACCACAGCTTCACGGCGACCTATCACCGCGCCAATCTCAGCCGGATGTTTTCCGTTGCGATAAGCTGAGATTACAGCCTCGACCAGCCAGTTAGGCCAGCTTTCCCAAATCAGTTTCATCTTACACCGCCGAGATTTCAAGAATGTCCGAGTTATACTCGCGTTGCAGGCATTCTACCACATCTTCCCAAGTGGTGAACCATCCGCCATCAAGGCGGCCATCAGTCCAAACACTATCGTCATATTCATCATCGCAGACAACGTTGAAATTGCTATCTTCTTCCAACGTGCCGTAGCATTCAACGTCCCGCCCTTGGTAGTGGACAATGTATACATGAGGTGCTTCCATCTTTGTTTCTCCTTTGATGATTAACTATAGCCCGAATCATGAGGACAGTGCAAGCATAAAGTTTCTTTGTGTTATCAATGGGTTAGCTGCCCAACCGCCCCGCCCGCTAACCCATTGAAATCATTCACTTTTTTCCGTGCTATAAATGCAACAAAAAAGCCCCCGCCTTTCGGCAGGGGCTTGACACTCGCCATGGGTTAGGCTCAGGCGGCTTTCACCGCCTGCGCCAGAGCGATCACAGAGGCGATTGCCTCTTTGGTCGCGCCAAGCAACCCGTCAACGGGGAAATCGACCAGCGATTCCAGATCGTTGAGAAGTTCCTTTTTGGTCGGGCCTTCGACCTTAGCGGCCTTCGGAGCCTTCGGCTCGGCCACATAGGCACCCTCGCGGACCAGCTTGGACCGGACGGACCGGACAGGCTTGCCCAAGGTTTCGGCAATCTGCTCGATGCCAGCGTTGCCCAATTCGGCATACATCTGCAACATCTGCTCGACCATCGACTCGGTGTAGTTCAATTTTGCTTCAGCCATGATTTTCTCCTCAGATGGACTGTTTCGCTTTCCGTTCAATATATATAGACGATTCGCGGGCAACGAGCAAGGGGAATTTTTAGCTTGACACGCACAAAATGGGGTCCGAATCAAAGTAAATTATTCAATGAAATCAATGGGTTGGCCGCCGGGGCGCCCACCCAGCTAAGGTATTGTTTTAGCTGGGCTTTTTGTTACAGTTCGTCGATAATCTCTTCATCGTCGCCTTCCCAACCGGCGCTGATCAGGCATTCATCTGCCGCATCTTCGGGCTCCATGCCTGATTCGTAGGCATCGCGGCTCATCCAGTCGGGCAGCATATCCTGATCTAAACCGCCTGTCTTTTTCTCTAGAATGCGGTTGACCTTCCTCATCCACTGTTCATAGGTTATAGTCATTCAAAGTGTCCTCCAAATCGGGTGTGGCCGATAGCCACAGGAATTTCATGTGCAGGGTAACCATCCGCCTTGAGTTGTGCGGCTAGAGTTTCGTCTGACCTAACTAGACCTTTAGGCCATGCTTTGGGAAATCCAAACTGCCAGCCGCTTGGCGGGTCGTACCAGTCTGGAACAAACGTTTTAGTCATGTTTACCTCCTGTGATGATTTTGTATAGCGTGATTCTTTAGGGTTAGCAATAGACAAATTTGTGTGCATTATCAATGAGTTAGGGTAGGCAGCGCCCCGCCCGCTAAGTGCTTGATATTGTTGAGAAAAAAGTGGAGGCTTACGCCCCCACCATCACCATTTCGGGCTTGACAGCTTGCGGCAAAAATGCCTTGCCGTCGATGCCGAGTCGCGTGTTGATTTTTTTCCAAACACCGCCAGCCAGTTGAGCAGGGGACTTGACAACGGGCATTTTTTTCTTGCGGGCAAGCGCCTTCACCAGAATCTCCGATTCGATTTCAACGTCGGACCACGCGATATGACGTTCCTCAAATACGGGCTTGACAAACTCATAACGATATGCCGACTCAGCCGAGGTCGAAACATATTTGCCCGATGCGCTTGCAGATGCAACCTTGCCATATTCACGCGGAACCGATTCGCCCCAATAATCCCAAATGTCCATCAGTTCCACGCGATTCGTCAGCCAGCGGGTTTCCGCGCCGTCAGTAAGAATCGCCAGAGTCTCAGGCAAGTATTTGAAATCAAAGGCAGAATTGTAAGCGCCTAGGATAACGCGATGGCCCGATTCTTGCAGTTTTGCAATCTGCGCGTTATAGTCCGCGCGAACCTCAAGAATCGAGGCGGGACGAATCAGACCCGCAAAAGCATCGTCAAAGTAGAAGCCCAATTTTTGGGCAAAGAACGGCACATCATGGCAGAACGCTTCGCGAATCACATATGACCCACGGCCATATTCGCGGCCCTTGCGGTCGATGATTTTCCAAGCGATATCAAAAGCGATTCGCTTTTTCAGAGTCGTTTCGATATCCGTGACGACGAACAGAGTGGGTTTAAGAGCCATTGCAGTTTTTCCTTTGTCTGCGCTTCCTTGATCTATATATAGGCGATTCGTGGGGGGCCAGTCAACCGTTAAAAAACGCAATGAAATCAATGGGTTGGCCGCGGGGGCGCCGGGGTGGTTAACCCCTTGTTATTCAATGATTTCTGTCCACACCGAAATCTTCTCGCAAGCCTCATCATATAGGCTATTGTTCACGCCTTCGATATAGAGGTCGATAGCACCAGCCCCTTCGGCAACCACTTCCTCAGGAATTTCCTCGATCCATTCCGTATCAGTTCCGGCATGTCCCATGCTATATCCCATTTTGATTTTCATTAGTATTCTCCGCTCGGCAAGATGTTGTGATATACGGGACCATTTTCCGCGATTTTAATATCCTCATAGGGTCCGATGATAACGCGGTTCAATTCCATTTTAGCGCATTCCAGAGCGCCAACCATTTCATTGACCACGGCGTATTTCAGCCCTTTAGTGCGGATATAATTGGCGATGAATGTGGAAACCACGAAGTTCAATTCACCTGCATTTTCAGGAACCCAATCAATTCCAACATCTTGCATATCAAGATGAATATCTTCGCGCTGTTGTTCGGGGATATACGGCATTTTAAGCGACCTTTCTCAGGGTTTCAACATTGCGGCCACGGCGGCCAATTTCAGAGGCGATGGCGTGATACGCGCCTTTCACCAGATTATCAGTGTCAAGCCAAGTCCAGAGGTGGTGATGCGTAAATGCCACATCCGAAATTGCATTCGGCTTGATCGAACGGCACTTGCCGACAGCATACACCGGCTTGCCCATACCGTAGGCCATACCGATTTCAACCAGAGCGCCGCGCTGTTCTTCCGATTGATCCTCAGAGTAGAGCAGCACGAAGTCCGAGTCGCGCACATCTTCGTAGCACATTTGCCACAGTTGATCTTTGTGATTGGCGACAATCGGATCATTCTGGTTCAGGTCGATCCAGCGAGCCTGAACAGGCAGACCCAGCGTGTCACGCAACATCTTGAACTTGTCAGCGTGCCAGATTTTGCCAGCGGTGTAGAATTTCATGGCAGGTTCCTTTTCTCTCTTGCCGATGATTATGTATAGGCCGATTCGTCAGGGTTTGCAAGCGTTAATTTTCTGAACAATATCAACGATTTAGCCGCCGGGGCGCCCCGCCCCGTAAGTGCTTGAAATCATTCAGAAAAATGAGTGACCCGCTAGGGGAATCGAACCCCCGCCCCCTCTGCAAAGTTGTCAAGTAGTTGCAGCTTCCTTGACAGGGCGGCACCAAGCGCGGGCCATAGGGCTAGGCGGCTTTCACCGCCTAGCTGATTCGTCAGACCGATTCGGGTTCAACCTCATCGGCGGTCGCTTCGTCCTGCGACTCAGCCAGCGCGATAACGTGCGCGATGGCTTCCTTGGTCGCACCCATCAGACCCGACACGTCGAAGCCGACCAGCGACTCGAGCTGATTCAGAAGCTCCTTCTTAGTCGGACCTTCTTCCTTCTTCGCCTTGGGCTTTTCAGGCGCAGCGACGTAAACGCCTTCGCGCACCAGCTTCGAGCGCACCGAACGGACGGGCTTGCCGATAGTTTCGGCAATCGTATCCAGACCTTCGTTGCCGAGGTCTGCATACATTTGAAGCATGGTTTCCACCATAGCTTCGGTGTAGTTCACTTTCGAGGTTTTCGCATCAGCCATTGCTTTCTCCTTCGCTTCTTGGCTTCTTCAATACAATCTTTATAGGTGATTCTCAGCGGGTGTGCAAGAGAAAAGTTGAAGCGGCGACTAGGAAAGATTCGTTTAAAATCAATGACTTAGCGGCGGGGGCGCCGCACCTCCTAAGTGCTTGAAACTCTAGGGTTTTTTCTCTCTGCGTCATACCACCCACGGAACCAGAACTTAGAATATAGGCTGGTTTTGGAATAGGGGCAAGAAAACTCCCACCCCTTGAGATACATATCGCGACCCGCATTGTAAGCAACTTGACAGTTATGATCTCGGTATGCCATTTTTAACTCCCGCTATAAACAATCATGCTCAGGCTAGAACCGACGGCGGACCGTTCAAATGGTCGCTGCGGCTTGTGAGGATAAGGACAGTCTGGCACACCACACGGCCAGATTGCAGGTTCGTTGCTTGTCTCTGACCAGCAATTAATTCCGCAGACAGTGCATTTACCCGAAGGCTCCAGTTTGCGAAAATCAAGTTTGCTCATAGGCGTCTCCTTTGCTGATAGTTATGTGTAACCGATTCGTTGTGTGCAGTCAACTAGAAAATGTTGTTTAAAATCAAAGAGCTAGAGCGTGGGGCGCTCTAGCTGCTAAGTTATTGATAAAACGAGTGATTTCCTATTCGGATCGTTCGTCGTTTGTGAAAAGGCTGTTTATGTTTACCTCCGTCGAAGTAAACGGCTCCTCGTGTATTATCTTTTCCCTCGGTATAAAGAAAGACGGCGCGTTTCGCAATTATTTTTGCGTCGTTCCACGCATCTTCTTCTTTAATTCTAGGATTTCGTTTAGTCCAACTAAACTGTCCTGTTTGATATACCACGTTGCATATACTGTTTGGAAATCTTTCATCTTCAGTTCTATTGAGGGTTACGAATGCTACGGCTAATTGTCCGCTATCTGGTTCCCCTCTTGCTTCGTGGTAGATGTTTTGTGCTAAGCAGTTGAGTTGTTTTTCGCTATACGTAGTCGCATTGGCAGTAAAACCTATCAGCGTCAACGCTAGCACCAATAGTCCGGTGCTCGTGTGAGACATATGTTTTCTCCTTTGTTAGTCTAGTATATCTGACAATCCCCCAAGTGTCAAATAAAAAATTTCGTTGTGTGATAACGAATTGTGATTTTAAGCGCTGGGCCTACTAATTGATAGATTAGCTGTTAGTCCGCAAGCTTATTCTAATGTTTGACCACAATCACAGTCTGATACCCATTCAGACCATATGCTGTCATATGCAATATCCCTTTGAGCTTCCCAATGCCCAAGAACTTCAGGTTTAAAGAAAACAATACCAACCAACACAATCACGATACCCTTCAGGATTGCATTGAGAATCTCATTCACGGTCATATAGTTTCCTTTCATTTCCCTTTGTTAATATATTTATAAGCGATTCTTAGGCATGAAGCAAGCGCAAAGTTTCTTTTGTTGCCAGCACGTTAGCAGACTAAGCGCCTAAGTCACTAACTAATTGATTCTATACAGTTTTTGCACCTACTTTTCACAATTTTACCACCGGCGCAGGCGTGAGCCTGCGCTAAGGCAGGCTCAACTTTATACCTCGTTTTACAACTCCAACATGTCAAAGCCTTCCTGGACCGTCGCGATTTCATCGCCAACCCCGTCGGGGAATACAACCCATAGAGTAGTCAATATACTACCGTCAGTCAGGATTTCATTTTCGATTTCAATCTTGCCGATAACCGATTCGTAAATCGTAGTCTTGAAAGTCAGGCCAGTCAGGTCCATTTGCATCTCCATCTCTGATGATTCTTTATCTCATAACTTGCCACGCCGTGCAACAACTAAAATTGTGTGTAGAATCAACGGCTTAGGTAGCGGGGCGCCGCCCTTGCTAACCTATTGATTAGCAAGGCATTTTCACGGCTGCCAAGTGACAGCCGTAATTAGGATGGAAACCCCGTTTTCATCTGGGCCAATCGGGCCGTGATGTCTCTCAAAATACTCTATAGCAGACGTAAGAGTTTTGCCATAGATGGTTTGCTCATATACGCCTTCGCATACACCAGCAGCGTTCACAGCTTCCCATTTGAAGTAGTAGTTGCCTTCCATGATCGTCCCTCCTTGTTTCGGTAACACCTTGATACGCTGATTCGCGTATGTTGTCAAGTGATTAAAAAAGTGTGTAATTTCAGTTGGTTGGATCGCGGGGCGCCACCCCTCCTAAGTGCTTGTTTTTGCTGGGAAATCAGCAGCCCTCAAGCCGCTGATTTACCTTGACAGCGTTCAGGCAGGCAATGCCAATCTCACGCATTTTGCGAATCACGGGCATCGCATCGTCAAACATGACCACGGGCTTGCCACGGAACTGCTTTAGGTTGCGGAGCCGCTGAATCTTGCGCGCCTTGAGGGTGGCATCCTTGATGTGATTCTCGGAACCATCCTCGGGACGGCACAAAACAAGGTGAGCGTCAAGCCCGTGATGGGCGAGATAGTCGCGGTCGTCTTGATTCATGGCACGAGCCGTGCAGATGACCACATAATTTTCGGAACGGTCCAGACGCTTGAACGTATCAGCCAGAGGCAGGAGCGTATCACGGAAAATGCTTTCGCGGTTTTTCATCGCGAAATAGCGGTCTAGGTCCAGAGTCCCGTCAGGACGATTCGGGGTGCGATGTTTGGAGTTGATGATAGTTTCATCAAGGTCAAAGATCACGACGCGTTTCATGGTAGCTTCCTTCAGTTGATGATTATACATAGCGCGATTCGTTTGGCATTGCAACAGCTAAATTATCGTGTGTTTTCAGGGGCTTAGCCGCCGGGGCGCCGCCCCTCCTAAGGGCCTGATTTAATTGGCTAATCCCCAGACTGCAAAACCAGCAACAATAACGTTTGTTAACAATAGGTTACGATCCTTTTGCTTGATAGCTTGTCCTGCCCAAGCCGCACAGGCAGCCAAACCAACTAACAAAGCCAGTTTAGTGTTAAAACCTGTTGAGATTAGTGCCATTTGAATGACAACGCCGACAGTTCCGATAATTCCAAACATCATAGATTCCTTTTTTAGTCCCGCACACCATATGCACGGCGCATATGAGCATCTTGGACACCTTTTTCCCATTCAGCGTAGGAACGATCACCAGCGACCACAGCATCAGCCACTGCACGCTTGCCCTCACGCATGGCGGCGTAGATGGTCCGATCGGACTCGATAGCGCGCACGCCCGAATCAACCACGGTGGCCTTGCCGCCCTTGGCGGCGAAGGCTGCTTTCATCGCGTCGAGGTCGAAGGAAACTTTAGCCATAGTGATTCTCCTATCTGGGTTAAGATCAACATACGTCAAAGCGATCAGGTCGTCAACAGCTAAAAAAGTGTGCATTATCAATGGGTTAGCCTCGGGGGCGCCGCCCTTGCTAACCCGTTGATTAGCAAGGGGTTTTCTAGGCACAAAGCTGTTCCACCAAATCCTTGGCCTCACGCAAGCCCAAGCGCGGGGTGAAGCAATCGCGCAACAGCTTGATAGCGTTAATCTTGCTGCCGCTCTGAAACAGCTTGCGAACTTCGTTCAGGTCTTGAAACCCTTTGCCCGATTCGTAGGTGGTCTGTCCGCCGCCCGGCACCGACTCACCAGCGACACGCGCGGCATCCAGCAGAGTGCTGGCAATGTGCAGGTTGCCGTAGCTATCTTCCAGAACGAAACCATTCCGCGCGATCTTGATATTTTCCAGATACATAGTGTTCTCCTGTGCTGATGATTTAATATACGCGATTCGCAAGCGACATGCAAGCCTGAAATAAGTGTTTGTTGTCAAAGGGTTAGCCTCGGCGGCGGGGAGACCTGTAACCCGTTGTTTTCGCACAGTTTTTTCACCTAAAAAACACACAAAAATACCACAATTTTACCACCGGCGCAGGCGAAGCCTGCGCTATGATAGCACGGGCGGCGGTGATTCGTCAAGACCAAAAATGAACTGATCGAAAAATAACTTCGATTTGTAACTCGCCCGACCTAGGATATTTTATCGGGCTGCCGCGGGGGCAATTCTTAAAATCACCTCAATCTTTTAAGAGTTGCGGCGATGGGGCAATTCTTAAAATCACCGCAACCTTTTAAGAGTTGCGGCGACTTTTCCCTCTTTAATCCCGACCGTGAAAGCGGTATTTACGATCTTTTGATTAACGGCCCAAACCGATTCAGAAACTGTTTCATTGCGCTTTGCAAAAGCCCAATCATTCCCAGTTTTAGCAACGTTGCAGCCTTTGCAAAGGCATTGCAGATTGTCCAGAGTTGCTTTGCCGCCATTCATTTCAGCAACGATGTGGTCACAATCCAATGCGAAGGCATAGTTAGCAGAACCGCCAAACCCGCAAGCGCGGCAGATGTGATTGTCACGCGCCAGAACCGTCGCGCGAACCTTTGCCGAGATCTTTGCCTTTGCCATCTTCCGTCTCCCTTGCTGATGATTCTTTATCGCACGCTGTCACGCGATTCGCAAGGACTATCTGCGCTTTTTTCAATCTTATTTTTTCCCTCACGCTATTGACACGATTTGCGAATCGCTGTAAAATCGGCGCCAGGTGTGGCTAATCTGCCACACCCCTTGCCGTCATGCGACGGCAAGGATCCCGACCTTGACAGCCCACACATCATCAATAACCAGAACCGTCGGGACGCCGACTCGGTCGCCGTCCTGCGCGGTGGCGATGACCACGCTAGCGCGGTCCTGCTCGTGCCGAACCAGAATCTTGGCCTTGGGAACCCAGAGCGGCTTGACGCCAGCTTTCATGTCGCGACGCGCGACAAAGGCAACGGCGGCTTCAGTTTCACGGACGATGTAACCAGTGGTCTGCATGGTGGGTTCCTTCCCTGTTTCCATGATTATGTATCGCATGAGTCGCAGCGATTCGCAAGACCTTTCTCAGATAACATTTTATGTGTCAGTGCCGATTTCCCTTGACAAGACTCGGGCCGATTCGTATAATCGGCGCCAGGTGATTCGCGAATCACCGCAGGTCGCCCGCGTCGTGCAACGCGGTGACATACCGCCCGATAGCGGCTTGCCGAGTCGGATCTGCCGCTTGTCTAGCGAGTCGCTCTTGATTCTTGTAATGCGCGATGCAGAACCGCAAGTTAAGCGCCGTGAAGATAACCCCGTCAGCGCGAATTGCTAGCAATACATATTTCATGGCGATTCCTATTCTCACATCCCAAGGGCGGAAGCAACCAAGCCGACAACCGACAAGGCGGTCATAGCAACCATGAGAAGAGTCAGAACGAGATCCTGCCGATTCCATTTATCAATCAGAGCATTGCGCTCTTTCTTGCGCAGGTAGGTTTCGCTGCGCTGGATCGAGGCGCGTTGGATGGCGTCATAGGTCTGCATGGTGATCTCCTTTTCTGTTATCTAACCTTAGCCTGATTCGCTCAGCGTGTCTACAGCTAAATTTCCCTGCAATATCAACAGCTTAGCCCTCGGGGCGCGACCCCTGCTAAACCATTGATTTAGCAGGGTTTTTTAGTCATTCGCCAGCGTCATACGATTCGCACATCAATTCAAAATCTGCGACGGCAAAGGTTTTTTCTAGCAGGATCTGCTGTTCCTCGATTCGAACGGCGCAAGACTCGGCTGTCATACCAGTTTCAATGGCATAAAACATATCAGGCGAATTGAATCCAAATACTACGAGGACTAGAGCAAAGGGCATTTCTTGATTCCTATTCGGTTTTGTATTTCGGTTTCAAACTGGTCGGTTTCAGACTGGCCGTTAGGCCAGATCCTCCCGTTCGTCGATTTCGGCTTTCACTTCCTCTACCGAGTCGGCGTTCACCTGCCAGTCGTGCGACTCGCCGTCGAAGCGGTCGTCATGGGTGGCGACGAAGCCGACGTAAGCGGCGGTGATGGTCCAACCTTTGTAAGCGATGCGGGTCATGAGAAGCTCCTTGTCTCTCTCGTTTCGATGATTCTTTATCGCACGCCCCGCCGTGATTCGCAAGACCTTTGTTCAAATATCTTTTCACGCTAGACCCCGATTTCGCTTGACAAGGTTAGCGAATCGCTATAAAATCGGCGCCTGATTCGGCGAATCGCCCAGTCGGCGCGTCCTACCTCATTATAGCATGGCGAATCACCTGCTGTCAAGAGGAACAAAACGTGAACACGGACGGCAAAGAAAAGGCGGGCAAGCTGCCCGCCTAGGCGCTGGCTTAGGCCAGCACGCCGATCCGATCAAGGAAAGCCGGATCCACCTCGAGGGTCGCGGGAATGCCGACCCGCTCGCCATCCTGCGCCGTGACAATCTTGCGACCCGCGCAATCCGACTCGCGCACGCGACCCAGTTTCTTGCGCGGGAACCAAATCGGCTTGACGCCTGCGACGCCTGCATCGGCTTGACGCACAAAGGCGATGGCGGCTTCAGTTTCGCGAACAATGTATCCGGTCAGGTTCAGCATGGCAGTTCTCCGATTCGCGGGGCGAGCACCTCGCCGCCCCCTATGAGAATCACCATACGGGGAATCGTCGGGCAATGCAAGCGGTATTTTTAGGCCGAGCCGATCCGGCTGGGGCAGGGAACAAAACGTGAACAAAAAATCTTGGCGATGCGTGACGATTCCGCTTGCCGCGCCAAGCGATTCGTGCGATTGTGAGTCATCGGGAACGGATCCCGTAGGAGAATCGCCATGACCAAAGCCCGCATCCCCGCCGCCATCCGCGCCCACGTTATGGCCGCCCACGCTGGCTGTGTCGCCTGCGGGTCGCGCGAAGCGAATCACTGCGGCCATATCGTTCCGGAAAGCATGGGCGGGGCAATGGTCAAGGAAAACTTCGTGCGCCTCTGCGAATCGTGCAACACGACTCAAGGCGCTGTCCACGTCAAGTTTAAGGCGTTCGCTGAAGCGGTGTCGTTGTCCGCGACCTACGGGGAAGCACTGGCAACGATCCAAACCAACCGCGCTTATTGGGCGCGCTATTGCAGCGCAGCACGCGGCGGTATTAAGCTAAAAGCTTATGACCCCTCTTAATAGGGGGGCAGTATTAGGGGCAGTTATCGGGGCAGTTATAAGGGCAGTTAACAATTTAATTGCCTTAAAATACATCTAGATTTTAACCTAAAATACCCTAGGGCGGTTCATAGGACTTGCTGATTCGGTGATTCGCGGGGCTATTCGCCACGAAAACCATCAGGTATTTTTTCAAACTTTCCCAGGACGCCGTTGAACTCCGTTCAAACCGATACTAGCTTGGTCAAACCGATAACAGCTTGGTCAAACCAATAGCAGCTTGTTCAAACCTGTTTTAAGTGTATAGACTTTAGTTCAAAATCATACAGTCAAAATCCAACGACCAAGTGACACAAGAAATTCTAGGATTCATCCCAGCCGCCTGCGCAAATGGGTTTCAACCAGTTTAACCCGTCTCACACCTGTCTCACACCCACTCACACCTGTCTCATGTGATCTCACACCGTCTCACCACCGTCTCACAGCTCTCTCACACCGTCTCGAGGTGTCAAACAGTTTTTAAAAAAAGTTATTTGACTTCGTTCACAGTTCATCATATAATTGAACTATGAACAGACGACAATCTCAACTAAAAATCATCGAATCGTTAAAGCGAATTGACGGACGCACAAGTCCGTGGAATCCCTCATACACATTTAACTGTGATCTACACGACAACGTACTAGACCATGAAGATTACATAGACAACATTAACTCGTTTCCTTGCGTGATGATCATCATTACAGATACCCAAATCCGTCATATCGGTGGTGGAGAACGTTATGTTGTCAGTACTTTTAAGATACGAGGAATCACTTGGGATGAACAGGTTGAGGATGCTGGTGAACTGCTAGCTGATGATCTAGAACACGCTCTCGCCCATGTGAGACAAGACAATCCAGAGTTTGATGAAATTAGGCTCGACTCACTACAAACAGATGAAGGACTCAACGCACCTCTAGGAGCTGTCATAGTCCAAGGAACCATGGTATATAGACATGAATGAATTAACAACCTACTCAGACAACCTGAACTCTAGTCTAGATGCCCCTGAGCTAGACCCTCAACACCTGCTTGTAGCTAATGAGCTGCTTGCGGGTAAAACGATTCCACAAATCGCTGATGATTTCGGTATCTCAGCTGATCGCGTAACCGCGATTGTGGAGAGATCTGACACCAAGCGATATGTGGACACTGTGATCATGAATCAAGGATATCTACACCGTTCTCGTCGTCTCTCGATCATCAACAAGGTTATTGATGAAAAACTTCAAGAGGCTGCCGACACAGGCATGTACTCTAAAAAAGACTTATTTGACTGGATCAAGCTGCTAAATGATATGGATCGTGATGCTCGTCCTAAACAGCCGACAACTGCTGTACAGGTGAACAACACCAATAACTATACCACCCTAATGCAAGATCTGTTTAAAGGAGATGGCAAATGAGTGCCGGACGCTATGATATCACACTAGAACAGGGAGCCACATTTGATCTTCCGCTCAGATACCGCACTCCTGCTGGAGTGGCTGTTAACCTGACCGGTTATTCGGCCAAGATGCAAGTTCGTGAAGCTCCTGCATCGGCCTTGTTTGTCGAGTTCAACTCGAGTCTTACCGCTAACGGGTTCATATGGTTAACCGGATCAGCTGAGAACCGTGAAGACGGAGCTAACGGTAACGTTCGTGTGTACATGACTGCTGCTAACACAGCTGCGCTTCCCCGTTTCACTGGTCGTTATGATCTAGAACTACGTGATAGCACTGGTTATGTGACACGTCTGCTTGAAGGTCAGTTTCGTGTAGAACCTGAGATCACTAGATGAATCAAGTAACTGCTAATCCCATCCAGATGGTGGTGGAAATCAATACCCCCACTCCTTCTACTGTAACTGTGGAACGTCCGCAAGCCACGGTAGTGGCTGTGGCCGAGCAAGGCCCTCGTGGTCCTGCTGGAAATAGCGGGACCGCCAGCACATTTGTGATTGCTGGGGACGGTATAACTGGTGGTGGATCACTCGCCTCAAACGTTACTGTTGCTGTAGATGCTTCTGTTGCTCGTGTAGGTGGAGTGCTATGGTTAGACTATGCAAATGCTCGCGTTGGGATAAACCAAACAGACCCTCGGATAGATCTTCAGATTGGCAGTGCTGGTCTAGGGTCATACACAGCCAACCTAACTAACGGAACTCCAAATCAAATTGTAGATCAGTGGAGCGCTCTTGATTTTAGGTCAGCTAAATATCAAATTCAGCTGCACGCTCCTGCAGTGGACCAGTACGAAATAAGTGAGCTGTTTATAGTTCACAACGGTGGAGAGGCATACTTGACTGAGTATGCTATCATAAACCAAGGCGTTAGACTAGCGCAATACAGCGCTTCAATATTTAATAATACAGTGCGACTTCTATGCAGTCCAACATACGGAACCAGCTCGGTTAAGGTGTTTAGAACTGTTATCGCGACATAAA
>Ga0247723_1001072_pt1 | contig 16579 bp, 17 predicted proteins | sample MSEWelMarce5H_FC_FD_189079 | JGI IMG/M metagenome (GOLD analysis project Ga0247723, IMG submission 189079) | Subsurface sediment microbial communities from gas well in West Virginia, United States - MSEEL Well Study Marcellus 5H_FC | ecosystem: Environmental > Terrestrial > Deep subsurface >...
GGTTTTATGAGTTGTCCGGTGAATGTCGTACACACCAAGAGGCATGGCAAAAGTTGGAAGAAGAAAGAGACCAGTTTGGTCTTGAAGAAAAATATAAAACCTACGAAAGTTTTAGAAAAGCAAAAAGTAATTATATGATGGTGCGCTTTGTTTAAGATGTTACCATAACTCCATTTTTTTATACTAATCTGGTTTATATTTGCCGCATGGGAATAGTTAACACCATGCGGTCTTTTTTTTCTAATACTCGTGGAAGTATTGAAAATCCAAGTACACCAATAAACGGTGATACTTTAGGCGCATTATTTCAAAGAGGATCTGCTGCTGGCGTCGCAGTAGATGAATATTCAATTATAGGTCTTCCTGCATTTTACCGTGCTACACAAATACTTGGAGGTGTTGTTGCATCCATTCCTTTTGACATTATAGAAAAATTGGATAATGGTGGCACAAGAATTGCAACCGAACATCCTAATTACAAAATAATATCAAGAGAGCCATCGGAGTTATATACCTCACACACTTTTTATAAAACAATGGTGTTGCATTACTTGGCTCATGGTGCATTTTACGCAGCCATCAATAGGAATAGCATAACTACAAGGATAAACAGCCTTACTATTTTAAATCCTACGAAAATGGAGATAGGATATAATAGTAGGAATGAATTAATATTTAAGAATAAGGAAAACAACAAGACATATAGAGGTGAAAATATCATCTATATACCTAACCTTGCATGGGATGGTGTTAAGGCTTTGTTAGTGCCAGACGTTCACCGTGACAACTTTGGGTTAGCTTTAGCCAATAGAAATTATGGTGCTAACTTTTACAAAAATGGAGCGCATCTAAACGGTGTTTTAAAACATCCAGGTAGATTAACAAATGAGGCATACGATAGATTAAAAGGTAGCTTTAACCGTGCTTTTGGTGGAAGTCAAAACGCTGGAGGTACTGCTATTTTAGAGGAAGGCATGGACTTTCAAAAAGTAGGTCTTAATCCTGCCGATGCAGCATTTAACGAAACAAAGAAAGCTACTATCTCTGACATTGCAAGGATAACTGGTGTTCCTGGTGTTTTATTAGAAGATATGGAAAAGGCAACATTTGGCAACATGGAGCAACTTAGCCAGATGTTTGTAAACTATACCATTATGCCATTGTGTGAAACGATAGAGGCAGAATTTAATAGGAAGATATTTTTTGAGGCAGAAAAGTACACTTATTGTACACGTTTTAATCTTGATGGATTATTAAGAGGTGATATAGCAGCAAGATCTTCTTACTACACTACTATGCGTAATGTATTGGCTATGTCACCTAATGAGATTAGAATTAAGGAGAATATGAATCCTTATGCCGGTGGAGATAGTTATGAATTGCCTCTTGCATCTAATATTAAAACAGAAACATCTTCATCTGTTGTACAGGAAGAAGTTATAGATATAAACGACGATAGTAACGATACTAACGATTAAAATATATGGAAAAGAGAAGCATAAATTTTGAACTAAGGGCTAAACCAGAAAGCCGTACTATCTTTGGTACTGCCACAGTGTTTAACTCTTCCTATGACATGGGATGGTATGATGAGGAGATGTCATCTGACTCATTAAATGAAGCTGACATGAAAGATGTAGTTGCTTTGTTTAATCATGACATGAACATGGTATTGGCAAGGACATCATCTGGCACATTAAAGCTAAATGTCACAGGCAATGCGATGGAGTACGAATTTGAGGCACCAAATACTACATTAGGCAATGATTTGCTTGAAATGGTAAAACGTGGTGATGTTTACCAGAGTAGTTTTGCCTTTACCGTAGAGGCAGAGGACTGGCAAGAAAGATCGGGAATGAAACCAAAAAGAGTCATACGTTCTATTAAAAAAGTGTATGATGTTTCTCCGGTAACTTATCCTGCTAACCCAGACACAATGGTTGCAAAAAGAAGCTACGATGCTACAAAGCAAATAGATGAAGATTTGCAAAAAGTAATTGATATATCTGTTGAATCAGAAATTAATATACAGAATGAATTACGCAGGAATGCCCTGCACTTACTTAAATTAAAAACAAAATAATGAACTCTAAATTGCTAAGAGAAAAGCGGGCTTCCGATTATGCTATAATGGAAGACTTGCAGAAGAGAGCAGCTGGCGAAGGACGTCTTATGAGTGCCGATGAATTGGCACAATGGGATGCAGCAGATGCTAACTTTAAAAATTATACAGACCAAATTTCACGCCTTGAAAGATGGAATGAGATTAACACAGAGGAGAGAGGTGTTAATGCAGTTGAGCAGACAATTAATAATTTGCCAAGAGATGCAAGGGAGATTGTAAAGTCACCAGAGTATCACACAGCATTTATGAAAGCTCTTGCAAAGCGTGACTTAACAAGCAATGAGCAATCAATGCTTAGAGAGATGCGTGGAACTGCAACGATTACAACTGCTGAAAGTGGCTTAGCTGGTGGATATGTCATTCCTTACCAATTCTCTTATGAGTTGGAAAAGACAATGGCTTACTACGGCCCAATGCTACAAGTTAGCCGTATCATCACTACTCCACAGGCAGGTACACTGTACTGGCCAAAAGTAAATGATACTGCTACTGCAGGTTCATGGCATACTGAAGGTGGAGCGGTCACTGTACAGGACATGACCTTTACAAGAGAGACTTTCTCAGCTCACGTTTTAAACACACTTGTAAAAGTGTCTGTTGAATGGGCAAATGACGAGTTTGGTCTATTAAAAACAGAGTTACCAATTATGTTAGGTGAGCGTTTAGGTCGTGGCTTAAACACTGCATTTACAACTGGTGATGGTTCTGGTAAACCAACAGGATTCAGAGACGTAGCACCATCCGGTGTTGAATCTGCTGCTACTGGTTCATTTACTGCCGCTAACTTGGTTGAGCTTGTTCACTCTGTTGACATTGATTACCGTAACTCACCATCTGCTGCATTTATGATGCATGACCAGATTTTAAGTGCAGTTAGAAAGTTAAACTTGGACACTAACAACACTACTTTGTTCCAACCATCTCTTAGAGAAGGTACACCAGATAGATTATTGGGTTATAATTTCTTTATAAACAATGATCTTCCATCTGCACAGGCTGCTGACGCAAAGATAATCTTCTTTGGAGATTGGTCTAAGTACATCATTCGCCAGGTAGCTAACAATGTCCTTGTGCCATTGCGTGAGCGTTTTATGGATGAGATGGAGTTAGGCTTCTTAATGTACACTCGTTTTGATGGTAAATTAATTCAAACTGCGGCAATTAAGCACTTGAAGAATCTGTAAATAATAGGGGATAGTAAAGGGATAGGGAGAAATCTCTATCCCTACTTAAAAATATAAAGATGGCTTGGAAAGTAACAACGGCACCTGCTAAAGAAGTTTGGACATTAAATGAAGTTAAGAATTATCTTAAAGTAGATACTTCTGCTGACGATACTTTAATTACTACTTTATTGCAGTCAGCTCGTGAAGTTGCAGAGCGTTATCTAAATCAAGCGTTAATTACACAAACAATAACAGAGAAGTTAGATAGGCTTAATAACCCTACTATTTATTTATCTGTTTCTCCAGTAATTGCCGTTAGTTTATTTCAATATAACGATGGAGTTAATAGCGTACAAACTTACAATGCCGCTAATTATGTTGTAGATACTTTTTTAAAGCCTGGAAGATTAGCTTTAGCATACGGTGCTACATGGCCGACATTGTATGGCAATATTAATGATGTAACAATTACATACACGGCAGGATATAGCACAGAGCCATCTGGTGTGCCAATGCAGATAAGACAGGCTGTATTAATGATGATAGCAGATGGTTACGATAATAGAGAAGATTATATAAAGAAATTACCTACGGCATCGGAGTATTTACTTGATCAATATCGCGTTCAATTTTACTAATGAGATACAACAAGAAAGAAGAAATAGGAAAGTTGAGAGAAAGAATAATAGTACAGAGTGTATCTCGTGCTATTGGTACTACTGGTTTTGGAACAGAAACATGGAGTAATTTTGCCGAGGTGTGGGCAATAGTAGATTATAAAGGAGTAAACAAGGAGGAGGTAGAAGGTGGCAAGATAACAGCATTAAGCCAGGTTAGAGTTACCTGTCGAAATAGGACAGACATAAACGAGCAGCAAAGAATTATTTGGATGGATAAATATTATCAAATAGAAAATATTCAGATAAGCGAAGACAATATGTATTTACATTTATTTTGTTCATTTGCTCAAAACTATGTGTAATGGGATATTTATCAGCTAAACAAATAAATCACCTTAAAGACCTTCAAAAGTCCAACTACGCAGGTAGAAGGAGTTTTCAAGGAATGTCATTAAGAGTGGTAGGTTTAGCAGATGCAGTGATTGAGTTTGCAGAGTTAATGGAGCAATGTACAGTTACTGAAAGAAGTAGAGTTATTGATTCAGCTACACCTATCGCATTAGAAATATATAAGTCAATAGTACCTGTAAGTAGTAAGCCTCACAGAATAAGCACCAATCCTTTTGGTAATAAAAAAATGCAAGGATGGGAAAAAGACGATGGTACACATTATGATGTACAGCCAGGTAATTTAAGAAAGTCTATTATTGATTTATCTAAAAATCTTGCATCATACAAAAGAGCAGTTGGAGCAATAGGGCCATTGTATAAAAGAAATACAATGAATAGAGGTATTAATAGCAGCGAAGGCACAAATGGATTTTACGCTCACATGGTGTATGGAAGTACAAGAGCATGGTATAACAAAATAGTTGTTAAAGCAAGGAATTTAAGCCGGGAAAAAGTAATTAAAACTATGCGTGATGAATGTATTTTTATTATGCAAGAAAGACCTAAAAAATTCTGGCAAGTATCATGATAGGAAAAGTAATATACGGCAGATTAACGACTGATGCAGCAGTAACTGGTATTTGTGGATTAAATATCTTTCCGGACATTGCACCACAAAATGTGCAGTATCCTTTTATGGTTTATACTATCATAAATAGCTTACCTGTTGATTTTAAAGATGGTCAAAGTAATTTAGAGGAAATAACATTACAAATAGATGTATATACTAATAATTACGAAACTACACAGACACTTGCAAACAATGTGCGCAATCGGTTAGATAGATTTGTAGGAACGGTAAATGGCATTGCTGTACAAACATTAAAATATATGAGCTCTGACAGTCAGGTATATAATGCTGATTTAAATGTTTACTGGATGAGTGTTGATTTTATGGCAAAAATGAAACGATGAAACTAAGATTATTAAAAGAATGGAATGGAAAGGCACCAGGTAAAGTTGGTGTGTTTTTATCTGAATATGCTGAGCAAATGATAAAAGATGGCATTGCAGAACTACTTGATGAAGACTTTGTTGTTGAACAAATGCCGCAGAAAGAGGAGACTAAGCAAGATCCAGTCTATATACCTATTCCAGTGCCTATGTCATATTTCAATGACGAGCAAGAAGAAAAAATTAATAAACCAAAAAATAAATAAACATGGCAACTACTGGCATAATTAATGGTACGTTGATGCGACTATACAAAGATAGCACTGCTATTGGATACGCAACATCTTGCCAAATGAACATCTCCGCAGCCATGCGTGAAATCTTGACAAAGGATTCCGCATCTGGAGGTTGGAGGGAAGTAAAGAAAGGTCAACTTTCTGGCACACTGTCCACAGAGGCATTATATGCCGGGCCTGGTGACTCATCTACCAATTACTTGTTTGATGATCTCTTTACCGATTTAATTAGTGGTACTGCGCTTACTATTAAGTTTACTACTGACGTACAAGGTGACAATGTATTTACAATGTCTGCTATTTGTACATCATTAGATTTAAACGCAGGTGTAGAAGAGAATGTAAGCTATTCAGCATCCTTTGAGGTGACTGGTGCAATAGTGAAGACAACAAAAGCATAATTTTAAATCCTAACACATGAAAACAATAACAATAGCCAACACATCCATACCGATTAAATTTGGTATGTATGTGTTAGGTACATTTCTAAGGGAGAGGAAACTTAAATTAAGTGACCTTTCCCTTTTAGGAGAAGACCTTTTACTTGCCCTTGAACTTGCCTTTACTGGAGTTGAACATGGTTACAAAGCCAAAGGGGAGAAATGCCCTTATACTTTACAATCATTTTGCGACTTGGTAGATACAGACATGGGAGGCATAACGCGCATCATGGAAATGATTTCAAATGAGATATCACCACCAGAAGATGAGAGCCAAAAAAACGTAGTGGCGAAGGCGGAGAGCTCACACTTGAACACATCGAACGCTTTTGTTTCGGAGTTTTAAGATTTCCACCTTCGCAATATTACGACATGAGTTTTAAAGAGGTTGTTATTGCCATGCAAGGTTATAACAATTACTTTGAACAACAGGAGCAAACAGAGTGGGAAAGAGTTAGATGGCAGACAACACTTTTACTAAATGTTCATACTGCAAAAGGTAAGAGTTTAAAGCCAAAAGATTTAATTGAATTTCCATGGGAGAATCCGATAAAGAAAGAAACTAATAGAAGTTTGACAAATAGTGACAAAACAATATTTGACAAATGGGATAAAGAAGCATAATGGCAATAGGTAAACTAAATTTAAAACTTGGTATTGACGTATCTAATCTTGATAAAGAACTTAGCAAAGTTGAGCGTAGTATGTCAAGATTTGGTGGTAAGATGCAAAGTGTAGGTACTACATTATCACAGTCACTTACCTTGCCTATTATTGCACTTGGAGGAGCAGCTTTAAAATCTTTTGCAGACATAGAAAAACTACAAAATGGTTTAATTGCAATTATGGGAAGTAGTGAGGATGCTTCCATTGAATTAGAAAAGTTAAGAAAAGTTGCCGAAAATCCTGGTCTTGCTCTTCCCGAAGTTGTTAAGGCTTCTGCCTCTTTGCAAAGTGTAGGTATGAATGCCGATGCAGCAAGGGAAACTATAACACAGTTTGGTAATGCAGTAGCAAGGGCAGGCGGTGGTGCAGAACAATTTGATGGAGTAGTATTGGCACTATCACAGATAAGCGCAGTTGGTAAGGTAACACAAGAAGATCTTAATCAGATAAAGGAAAGGCTTCCAGAGTTTGCGCGTGTGATGAAAGAGGAATTTGGTGTAGTTACTGCTGAAGGAATAAGAGAGCTGGGAATAAGTAGTGAGGAATTTATAAAAAGGTCTGTTGGTGCTTTAGGTAATTTGGAAAGAGCCAATGGAGGATTAGCTAATACTTTTGATAATTTAAAAGATAATGTAGGTGCATCATTAGCAGAGTTAGGGAAAGCAATCAATGAAACATTAAATTTAGAGGCAGTTGTAGCTACATTTAGCGCAGGATTACAAAGATTAGTTGATGGTTTTAAATCACTTAATCCAGAGACGCAAGGTTTCATAGTAAAAGCTGGTTTAATTATAGCAGCAATCGGCCCAGCTATATTTATAGTAGGTAAATTAATAAGTACGTTTGGTGCATTAGTAGGTACTATAAAACTTATTAGAACTACTGTTTTATTTATGACAACAGGAGTACAGGCTGCATTTGCCTCTTTACTTGCTAATCCTGTTATACTTGGTATTGTAGCTGCTATTGCCGCTATTGGTGCTATTGCTTTATATGTATATGATAACTGGCAGGCATTTAGTGATAACTTTAAAAACATTTGGATAAATATAAAGAACTCTGTTATGCAAGGAGTTACTTTTGTTTTAGGTAAATTAGATAATTTACAAAAAGCATTAGGTTTAAATTTGTTTGATTTATCTGGTATGACAAAATACCAAGAACAACAAAGAATAGTTGCAACAGAGTTTAAAAGTATAGGAGATACAGTTGATAGCCTTAAAGGCAAGTTTAAAAGTTTATTCATGGCTGCACCTGGCAAAGCTACGGGAGGAGGTGCAACAGATGGAACAGGTGAGTTAGTTTTTGGTGATGGTGGCGCACCAACAGTAGGAGGCACAGGAGGAGTGTCAAATGCAAGTCCAGTTGCTGCAATAACTTCAGAATCAACTGGCATAACAAATATGCTACCTACTTTAGATTTATTAGCTATAAAATTAGATACGGCAACTGCAAGTAATTTAAGATTAAAAGAAACTAACGAAGAGGTTAAAAATTCATTTGTAGCAGTTGAAACGCAAATGATGAGTTTTGGAAATACACTTACAAGTGCATTAATTTTAGCAGCTGATGCTTTTTCTAATTTAGCAGTGCAAGGGGAAACAGATATGAAGAAAATGGCAAGTGCAGCATTGCAGGCTGCCAGACAAGTAGTATCAGCATATATTAAAGAAGGTGTAGCAGGTATTGTCAAAAACATATTAGCAGGACCAACAGGTAAAATATTAGGACCTTTTGCCATTGCAGTTGCAGGTGCTGCTGGTGCAGGTGCTTCTGTTTTATTTAATACTTTATTAAACAAAGTATCTGCTCCTGCTCTTGCACAAGGTGGACTTGCTACCGGACCTACCATGGCATTAGTTGGAGACAACAGAAACGCGCGTGTAGATCCCGAGGTAATTGCTCCTTTGTCAAAGTTAAAGTCAATGATGGGAGACATGGGCATAGGAGGAGTGTTGGAGACAAGGATAAGCGGAAATGATTTAATTATATTGTTAAATAGGTCTCAAAAGGGTCTTAGCAGAATACAATAATGGCTGTAAGGTTTGAAACGACTGTATATAATGAGAAAGGCAGAAAAATAAATGTTGCTATAAAAGACAATGTTTTTTCTGGCATGACATATTCATTTGATACTATTAGCCTGTCATTACAATACGATAGCGAAAGCCAACAAGGAGCTGAAAGATTTACTCCTATAATCGGATCATCATGCAATTTATCATTACTTATAAATAATAACGATTTACAGACTTTACTTCTTGATATTGGATTAGCTATTGAGGGAAGGTTTACAATGCATTTAACTGCGTACGAAGATGACAATACAACAGTATCGTTTAATTGGTATGGCTATATAGTTACAGATTTAGTACAATTTGAAGACATTCCTTTGTCTATTGGTTATGTTGCTCAAATAACTGCCATTGATGGATTAGGATGGCTAAAAACTTTAGACTACAAAAGTGCAGTAGGGCCTTACAATGGACAAGACACAGTAGTACAACATATCTTAAATTGCCTTAATCAACTTGATTTTGTACAGAGTGAACTGGTGGCAAATAGCTTGCCAGTCCTGCACACTGTTTTTAATTGGAATGAGAATACAACTGCTTATAGTGCTGCTAATGATTACGCATTATTGACAGTAATACAGCATAGGGCATTTTACCATAAAGACACAAAGAATAATTATATTTATCAAAGTTGTTACGATGTCTTAAAAAAGATATGTCAAACATTTGGCGCAAGATTAATATTTAGTGGTAATCAATATTGGTTTATACAAGTCAATGAATATGCAAGGAATCCTGCATCTCACAGATATTTTAAATACAGTGCTTTAGGAGTACAGGCATCTGGCACATTTACTTTTGATTTTACCATGTCTAATATACAGACTAATTTACCAGGAAGTGATTTAATGAGATTAAGCGGAGGTAAATGGACATATTATCCTGCACTAAAAAATGTAGTTGTTAGATACAATCACTTTGCTAAACAAAACTTATTAGCCGGAGTAGAATATAACTATACTACTAATACCACACCAATAACAACAATCACTCCGACATTAGACGCTACAAATGCAGATGCAAGATTATCATATACAGGAATACTTGGCTTTTATGCCCAAGCTTTAAATCCTGTAAACTTTGAGCCTTTTCAGTTTGTATTTGCCGTAAAAGTAGCATCTATTATTAATAGCTTTCCATTGCAAGGTTTTGCCGATGCTAACTGGACATTGGGCAGCGGTTGGTTTATTAATAATGGAATACTTGAAGGTACAATAATAGCAACGGTAGCATACTACACTTCTTTTACAGTTACATCTGGTAGAAAGTATTATGTTAAAATAAAAGTTGATATTGAAAATAGTGGTACTCTTAGATTACGTTTAGGTGGTGTTACAAAAACAATTACAGAAAGTGGTGATTATGACTATGTAATTTTATCAACTAACACAGATACATTACAATTAGATAGTTTATCCTCTCCAGGCTTTACTGGCAAAATAAAATCATTACAAGTAAAGCAAGAAAATAAGTATTTAAAAAGAGGTGTAACATACACTAACGGTTTTAATTTTATATTAGAAGCTGCAAGTTGGGAAAATACATTTTACGAATATGAATTTAATACAGAAACAATAACAGCAGATGCTGCTTTTGTTGCTTATAAAACTATCACATTTGATACCTTAGATATTCCAGAGAGTGCGGAGTATATATGGGAGATGCGATTAAAAAATATGCGCAATGAGGCAGGAACAAATGTTTCTGGTAATTTTAGTATATCATATTTATTAAGTAGTAATTATCTTGAATTTCTTCCTACTGGTGCAGTCTCCGGGCAAAGTGACATCCTTGAATATGGCTCTGACAATGACGATAAATCATCTACTATATTTAGCCTTGATACATACCTTGGTGATGGGCCAAGTAAAACAACAGATGGAGGATTAAAAGTTTTAGAATCTGGCACGTATGAAAATAGCAGCTCATGGGATGTTAGTAGCGGATCAGGCTTTAACAATGTCACACAATTATTAGTAAATGAAGTAATACGCGGACAGCTCACACCAAAGTTACGCATGGTTGATATGCCATTTCAAAATTTATCAGTTGACAATCCTTACCTTCCGCACAAGGTCATAGAATATTCATCTGGATATTACGTTTTTGAAAGAGGTAGTTTTGATTTAAAAACAGAGATTTGGCAAGGTGATTACTTTAAAATAGAATTGGATGCCTAATTATACTGAAAGAACAGTTTTATCTAAACCTCGCGACTTTGCCGACGTTGCAAACAATGCAGGCAGTGGAGGTGTGGTTAACAACAATGTTACAGAAACAATAAATAATGTTACAGTAAATGGCTCTGCCGTTTCAATATTTAATCAAGAATTTCTTGCAGCTTCATCCAATGTTTTAACCTGGACTCAAAATAATGGAGTCTTGCCAGTTACTAATTTAAATGCTGCTATCCATGTTTACCAGAATGGTCAGAAATTAATAGACAGTCAGTATAGTATAACGGCACCTGCTACTATTACCATAGATTCTAACACACATTACGATGGCAGTAATTATATTGTCTTTGCAATAAACATAATATAATGGAAGAGATAAAAGCACCTAAGAAAGAAAGAAAGTTTTTAAAAGCCGTTGGAAACATTGCCAAGGTGTTAGCCAATGAATTAGTAATGGGAATAGCAAGAAAGTTTATCGGCAAAGCCATTGACAAAGTAGGCAACAAACGACAAGGGCTTTCCATTGCCATTATTATTCTTGCCTCTTCCTTTGTCTTTGCCCAATTTCCATCTACAGGAAACAAGCAAAAATTAGGTTTCCAGACCACAGCGGACGGTCTTGTCTGGCGCGGTTCAATCTCCGATACTGCATCTATTCAACCAACGACAAATCAAAACGCATGGTTAATAATTGACACGGTTAATCTAAAGATATACTCATTTGATTTTACTTCTAACGTTTGGGGCTTAGTTGGTGGTGGTGGTAGTTTAACTATGCCTTTTGATTCTATTACCTTTAACACTGCCAAGGATGGCACGGTGGGAGTAGGTGAGGTTGAATATAACGATACTCAAGGTTCTTTAATTCAAGGCTTAAAAGGTGGCAATGTTACCAATGTTATTGGGCAACAATTACATCAACGCGTAAACAATCGCACGGGAGCAACTTTAACAAAAGGTACTGCGGTTTATTTGTCGGGAAGTCAGGGTAACAGGATAACCGTTGCAAAAGCATTAGGCGTTACCGATGCCTTTTCGGCAAATACTTTTGGTATTGTTGCTGAATCAATAGCAGATAATCAAAGTGGATATATAATAACAGAGGGATTAATAACGGGAATTAATACATCCTCATTAGTAGAGGATTCAGCCGTTTACCTTTCGCCAACGGTGGCAGGTGGGTTAACATCAACAAAGCCGCAAGCTCCACAACACACGGTTTATATTGGTGTATGTGTAAAAAGTAATGCTGGTTCTGGAGAATTGTTTGTTAAGATTCGTAATGGTCAAGAATTAGATGAATTACACGATGTCCGTATAACATCGCCAGTAAATAAAGCCTCATTATATTATTTAAGTAGTGAAGGTGTTTGGAGGGATACAACGCCAACACTTTTAGTAAGTGATACGGCTGCTATGTTAGCAAACTACGCAAGCAAAGCCTACGCAGATACAAGCGGCAGATTTTACGCAAGGCAAGATTTTAGAAATGTGTCAACAAGCACTTTAACATGGACGCAGACAGATACATTAGTTGTTAACGATACAACATCTTTACAAGTATATAGAAATGGTCAAATACTTTTACCAAGCCAATACACTGTACCTACTAATGCCTCTGTTGTAATTGGCTCAACTGCATATAAATTAGGTGAGAATTATACGGTTATTTTACCTCGCGGTGGTGGAGGTGGTGGTAGCGGCAGCGGATCACTTACCTCAATATCTGGAGGCACTGGCATTACAGTATCACCAAATCCAATTACAACCACAGGCACTGTCTCCGCAGACCTTTCTGTATTAATGGAATTAACAGATACTACTTTATTAAATCTAACTACAAGATTTGCGACTAAGCAAAACAATATTACATTAACTACTACCGGCACGAGCGGAGCTTCTACCTTAGTAGGCTCTACTTTAAATATACCTCAATACAGTGGAGGAGGCACAGGTACAGTTACCAGTGTAGGAAGTGGTTACGGTATATTAGGCGGGCCAATCACAACAACGGGCACACTACGCGTTGACACATCCACAGTTTACGACTTTGTAAGAGATAGCATTGTAGCAGTTGAAATAGGAGGAGATACAATAAAAATAATTAAACAGGAATACGAAAATGTTACAAGTGACACATTGACATTTACTATACTTCCTAAATTCCCTATTCAGCTAAGGCAGTTTATTCTTTTGTTCCGCAATGGGCAGTTATTACTTAATGACCAGTTTTCCGTTATTGACACAAACAAAGTTAAGGTAGCAGCCACATCTTACAAGGTAGGCGAAAACTATACTTTAGTAACAGTATCGGGCATAGGTTCTGTTTCTTCCGCGCAAGGTAATCCAATCTATCCAGAGGCAGGCATTGCCCTGTCCACTGGCACAACATGGACAACATCAATTACAAACAATTCAAGTAATTGGAATACGGCATTTACTGACAGGTTAAAATGGGATGGAGGTAGCACTGATTTAGTAGCAGCTACAGGCAGAACAAGTTTAGGAGGTACAACGGTAGGGCAATCAATGTTTACCTTAACTAATCCTTCGGCCATTACCTTTCCACAGTTTAATGCAGACAATAGTGTAACGGCATTGTCTGCAGCTTCGTTTCGGAGTGCCATAGGAAGTGGCACGGTTACAAGTGTAACGGCATCCGGAACAAGTGGGAATCCATTATCTATTACAAATACAACTACTACTCCAGTCATTGAATTATTAAGCGCAACAACATCAAGGAATGGATATTTAACGTCAACGGATTGGACTACATTTAATAATAAATTTTCTTTTTCAGATACTACTTATTTAAATCTTACTACAAGATTTGCATCAAAACAAGATAATATAACACTTACTACAACAGGCACAAGCGGAGCTGCAACATTAGTAGGTGCCACATTAAATATACCACAATATAGCGGTGGAGGTGGTGGTAGTGGTACAGTTACAAGTGTAGGCTTATCTGCACCATCTATATTTACTGTTAGCGGCTCACCTGTTACAACAAGCGGCACTTTGGCATTGACATATAGTGGTAATGCTTTACCTTTGGCAAATGGCGGTACAGGTGCCACAGACGCAGCAAATGCAAGAATAAGTTTAGGAGGCACAACAAGTGGTATATCATTGTTTACTTTGACAAATAGTGTATCTGATAAATTTATAAAAGTAAATTCTAACAATACTATTACTTTATTAAGTGCAGCTGATACAAGAACAACAATAGGCGCAGGCACTGGCAGTGTTTCAAGTGTAGGCATGAGTGTACCTACTTTTTTATCTGTATCTGGCAGCCCTGTAACATCAAGCGGTACATTGGCTGTATCATTAAGCGGTGTGCCTTTGCCTGTTTTAAACGGTGGCACAGGAGGAGCAAACGAGACAGATGCAAGGAATGAATTAGGCGCAGCGTGTAAATCATGTACGGAGACATTGACAGGGAATAAAACATTTAGTGGCAATATAGTAATATCTGGTTCAAGTACATTAAATGTAGGTTCAAGCGGTACATTTGGAGGTAAGGTAAATACTCCTTGGTTAGAGAGAACATACACATCATCTACGGCTACAACATTGACAGTTAGTGTAAATACCACATGGTTAAATATACATCAAGATGCTACTGTTACACTTACATTACCAAGTGCAGCTACTTATCCTGGTAAAGAATTAATTATTAAACAAACAGGCAGCGGAAATGTATTTTCTGCATCTTCTAATATAATTGGTTTTACAACTGCTTTTAGTGGTTCTACGCAAACTTCAATTATAGCTCCTGCTACATATAGATTTGCAACCCTTGTAAGCGATGGAACAAATTGGATTATAATGCAAAGAAATAATTAATAAACATAAACATGAAACAAATACTTTCCCTCTTCCTCTTCCTTATCCCTTGCCTTGCATGGGCACAGTACACGAGCAATGGCAATCAAAAAATAACGCTTGGAGAACAGACGACTGCCGATGGGCTGATATATCGGGGCGTACTTGGTGATACTGCTTTAATTACACCATTAAGCGATACAAGTGCGTACATCATTCTTGACACGGCAAATCATAGGTTCTACAATTACAACCGTGCTACAAATGTTTGGAGCGTTGCTGGAGGCGGTACTGCGGTTACAAGTATAACCGGAGGCACAGGCTTAACAGGTGGAACAATTACAACATCTGGCACTTTGGCAGCTGATACATCTTTTTTGTTTACTCAAACGGATACTACTACTGTAAAATATGTAAATACTTATGGAACTCAAACAATAAACGGAGGAAAGACAATATCTGGTGTAACTATTTTTTCTAATACAACTGATGCTGGTAATGCAGCATCAGCACCTGTTACATTTTTAGGAGGTGTTGGCATTGCAAAAAATTTAAGAGTAGGAGGTAGTATAGTTGCTGATGGTCCAGATAAATCATTAGCTACATTAAATGGTGGCGACATGCAATTTTATAATACAGGAAATAATCAATTTGGAAGAATTTTAAGCATAGCTGGTTCTGGTGGTAATATAAGATTTCAAGCAAATGGCTCTACAAATGTGCTTGATTTAGGTAGTACAGGTTTAGCTACTATTTATAATTTAGCTGGCTCTGGCAGTCGTGGAGTAAATGCAGATGCAAATGGTAGTTTAAGTGCCGCATCATCTATTTTAATAAAAGAAAATGTTAAAAATATAAATTATGGTTTATCAGATGTTTTAAAATTAAAGCCTGTAATTTTTAATTATATTGACAAAAATAAATGGGGTGAAGGTAAGGATTTGGGTTTTGTGGCGGAAGATGTTATGAATGTTATTCCAGAAGCAACAGGAGTAATGAATAATTCAGATATATATTTTGATTTACAAAAATTAGTTCCAGTACTTACCAAAGCCATACAGGAACAACAAGCCCAAATTGAAGCGTTAAAACAAAGATTATTAATCCTCGAAAATAAATAAAATGAGATACTTATTTTTATTCCTTCCCTTGTTTTCCTTTGCGCAAGACGTTGTTAAAGACACGGTGTACATTCAAAAGCAAGGAAACATTTATTACATTATTCAGCAAACTACTTTGTCTGATAGCACCGTGACAGGCTCAAAGCAAATATTGGGCGATTCTGCAACTGCCATTCAAAGCCTTGTTACCGATGCCGAAAGGCAAAGTAACACGATTGCCATTCATGCAAAGCCTATTATTACAAAAGGTAAATCAGTACAAAGGATAAATTATTACAATGACCTACACGTTCAAATAAGCGGCAAGCCTGTGTATTTTACAACGGCTCAACGAGACACGGCAAAATTTATAGGAGACTGGAAATTAAATTTTAACGGTGAAATCATTGATGGAGTAATTCAATTAAACAGCAATAAGCGTTTAATTTTCAACCCAGACAATGGCAAGGTGTACACTATTTCAACCAATCTACTTTTATCTACATTTACCAATCAAATATCCTTTACCTTTAATAGTAATAAGTACGACTTGTACAAATACGCTGATGGCAAATTTGCAACGGTGGATGGAGACGTGAGACTAATAAAACTTGAATAATGAAAGCAGTTATACTAAAATTATTACATCAAAGCTATGAGTTCTTTGCCGTTGCATTGACTACTGGTTTTATTTTTTCATTTTTTGTTCCCATCAAAGGCTTCCTGTTGTTTACAGTTG
>Ga0247723_1001073_pt1 | contig 16579 bp, 3 predicted proteins | sample MSEWelMarce5H_FC_FD_189079 | JGI IMG/M metagenome (GOLD analysis project Ga0247723, IMG submission 189079) | Subsurface sediment microbial communities from gas well in West Virginia, United States - MSEEL Well Study Marcellus 5H_FC | ecosystem: Environmental > Terrestrial > Deep subsurface > Rock...
CAATTATGTCAAACAAAAGAATGGTAAGAGTCTATGCAAAGGAACCTGTAAATTATTTTCAGGATGGTGGAATGCAGGCTCCTCAGCAACAAATGGATCCAGAACAACTCATGCAAATCATTCAGATGTTTGCGCAGGTTACAGGTAATGATCCAGAACAAGTAATGGCTCAATTCCAGCAGCTTGATGCTGAAACTCAGATGCAAGCTGTGAACCAGATGGTACAAACAATTCAATCTGAGCAAGCGGCACAAGCACCTGAACCTATGCCTGGTGAAGGTATGCCTGCAGGAGAAGGAATGCAAGGAGGAATGCCTGCTTCAGAAGCAGAAGCTCAAATGATGGCAGCACCAGGTGAAGGTGAAATGGCTGAGCAAATGATGCGTATGGGAGGAATGTATGCAAAATCTCAAAAGAAACTTCTTAAAAAAGCAGTAGGAGGAGCTCTTGGTAAAAAAGGAGATAGCTCTAAATCAATTCAAGAAAAATTAGGTGAAGCTGTAAGATCTGCTATTGGTCTTAACTTTACTGAAAATTTAATTGATAATTCCGCACAAGGATTTAATCAAAGAAATACTAATAAGTTTGCTGTAGGAGGAAATGCTCCTGATAATACATACTTTGATAGTGCTAATGAAATGGCTATGGATTCATTCCAAGATCAAATGTCATCTAAATGGTTATTTGATGAAAGACTTCAAAATGCTTTGGATCCAAATGCATACAATCCTTATCTTAAAATAAAAGGTAAAGCTTTAGGTGATGAGTACAACATGTTCAATAGACCTAAGTTTACTCAGAATGTATATGGTGCTGACATTGAGTCTAGTGGTTATGGTGCCTTGTTCCCTGAAAATATTCCTACTCAAAAAAGAGGTGGGACCATTGGAATTCCTTTATTTCAAAACGCTGGAGAAACTGATTTAGCAAAATTAGAACAAGCTCAAAAAGATCAAGTTCTTAAGTTAAGTGAAGCTCATTCAAAAGGTATGATATCTGATGCAGAGTATATGGAAACAATGAACAAGCTTGATACGGATTATGAAACTGCTATAACACCTAAGAAAGGAGTAGCAGAATATGATGATAAGGTTGAAGGAACAGGATATGATTACAATTTAAGATGGAAAGGTAATCTTGATAAAGCTACTGAGAATCTTTATCTTAAAGGAGCTGATGCTAAATATGGTATTTGGGGCAGTAACGGTTTCTTAGGTATGCGTCCTGGTCAAGGTAACATACGTAAAATGAGCCTTACATTTGGAGAGCGTGGTGCAGGAATGGAAACACCGGGTGAAACACCAGCTGTAAACGGTGAAGCAAATTCCAGAATTGATTCTAAAGGTAGACTTTTATATGATCAACCTACATCAAGTACATTTGGTGATGTAAGTGATGCTAGACTTGCTAGAATGGAAGCAAGAGGTGAAAGAAGAACCGCAAGAAATCGTGATAGATATGCAAGAATTTTTGGTGAAGACGCTGCAGCTGAACAATTTGCAGATGACGCACCTGTAATGGCATCATCTAATTTTGGAACAGGTCCTTATGCAGGAATATTGAACTATGCTCAACAACAACAAGATGCGGCTAATCAAGCTGCGGCAGGAGCTCAAACTATAATGAACATAGGAACTCAAGGAACCACAGGTAATTATATGGATCAATTTGGTCAGAATCCAATGGGATACCGATTTGGTGGTATGACAAACTTTGGTTATGGACTTCCTTTAGCTGTAGATGGAATGAATAATTTCAATAGTGAAGAAGATAAGTTTAAGATTACTATGAAAGAAAAATCTGGAGCAGCTTCAGAATGGGCACCTGTTGTAATGGCAGGAGTTCAGAACTTCACGGATAGCATTAATACAGCACGAGCACTTCAACAAAGAAATCTTGCATACAATCCTGCATTAAATAATCCAGTTGTTCCTGGTGATATGATTGGTAGTTTAGGTAGCTTTACATCCACAACTGGACCATCTGTATTTATGCCTAATCAAATGCAAGGTATGATGCAAGGAAGATTTGGTGCAGCACAACCAGCTCAAATGCAAGGAACGTATTTTACGCAACTTGGAGGGCAGCCTGATTTATCAGGATATGGTCTTGGAGATGAGGCATATATGACAGATCAAGAAATTGAAGCATTCATGAGAATGGGTGGTAGAGTAGAATACTATTAATATGGACAAGAAAAGAGTTAGAATAACTTCATTACCTACAGGAACGCAAGGAATGCAGGTAAGAAAAGAGCAAACTTATTTAGGAGGTTTGCCTACTAATCCAAATCAGTACATGGAGCCTGAAACTCGTGTTGGTAGTTTTATAACACCAGTACCAAGAGATGAGGCAAACATTGAAGCTGAAAAAGGTGAGACAATGGTTACACCTATGGGTGATGATGCTCAAACAAGAACTATTCCTAAGACATTTAAAATTGGTGGTAAGAGACACCATAAAGGAGGAACTCCTTTGAATGTTCCAGATGGTACTTTTATTTATTCAGATCACCTTAAGGAAACTAATACACAGGTGCATCCAATCTTTGGTAAAAAAGAAAAGAAGACTGGGTACACTTATGCCCAACTTTCTAAACCTTATATGCTGAATGAAGATATTAAAAGACTTGTAGATACTGATTCAGATAAGATCAGTATCAAAACAGCTCAAATGAATATTCAGAATAAGATTCAAAAACTGAGTTTATTGTCTGTACTTCAAGAATCTAAAAAAGGATTTGGTGATGGGGAAGAGTTTGACATGCCTGAGATTGCTATGCCTTATATCACAAAAACTGGATTGAATGTAGCAGATGCTGTGGCTCCTTATCTTCAAGCAATTAAGCAAACACTTCCTCCGGAAGTAGCACAGCAGAATCAAATGCAGATGGCACCGCCTCAGCAAGGAATGATGAAATTAGGCGGACCTGTAAAAATGAAACGTGGTGGTCAAGTAGGAATGGAATTACCTAAGTACCAAAATGCAGGTGAAGTTACAGGATTAAAGCCGGGTCATAGAGTTGATAGAGCTACTGGTAAAATTTATGATGAAGCTGGTAGAGAAGTAGGTAGAGTAAATTATGGTAATGAGGGTGCGCAAGTAACTAATTCTAAAAAAGAAGTAACAAGTGCTTCTATCCCGTCTGATGCTATTGTTATAAAACGATCAGAGTATGACACTGAAGGTGAATACATAACTGCTCGTGATAAAGCATTTAAAGAACAGGGTTCTGCTAAACCTATTTATGTTCAATTGGCTGACGGTAAGTATAAGAAAGTAGTTAGTAAAGCACAAACATTTGAACCTTACAAAGGTGAGATGTTTGAAACAGTCTTTAATAAAAGACAAGATGTAGCAGACCAGTACTACTATATTGATCAAAAGTTTAATTCTCCTGAAATGAAGAAAATTCTTCAGGAGAAAGCTATTGCTGTTCTTAATGACAAAACAAATAGACGTGGAGTTACTGATGCTGCTGCTAAAGAAATGATAAAGAAATTAGAAGCTAATCCAGATCTTGCTTATAATCAATTCATGGAAATGCAGAAACGTAATCTAGGTCTTATGGCTCATGGTTATGAAGCATCTCAGTTTGACAATTCACCTACCAAAGGAAAAGTAACTAATAAAGCATTTGATGAAGCTTTTGATAAAGTAGGTATTAAGACACCAAAGTGGGAAGACGCAGCTCTTCAGCAAGCTTCTTATATTGCTTATCAAAGACTTCTTGATGACCGCGATGCAGGTAAGATTGAAGATCCTAAGATTAAAGAAAATCTTTCAAGATTTACTGTAACTCAAGTTGGTAAAAATGATGATGTTATTACTGGTGCTGCAGGTAAAGGTATGATATCAGCAGTAGATGGTATTTATACTAACACAACTGCGGGTGAAATTGCTGGTATTAAAAATGATCCATTAATTTCTGAAGAAGATCCTGAACTAAAAGATGTTGCTACAGAAAAGATTAAAGCTAATAATATACAAGGAGTAACAGAAAAGAATCCGTATGGGTGGAGAGCTCCTGATATCAAACGCTTAGCTACTGCAGCAAAATGGATGACAAGTGATGTACCAGAAATGCCTTGGGCAAAAATTCCAGATTACTATATTCCTAATGTTTATCTTGAATCTCCTGATGCAAGAGCCTTTAATGAAAGAGGTATGATTGCTAATACAGAAGACATGCTTTCGCGTTATTCTACACCAGGTGCATTATTAGCTGCATCTAGTGCAATGAGTGGTGCAGGGAACATTGGTCAATATATTTCTGAGGTAGGTAATAGAAATAAAGAAACTGTCAATAGACATGCTTATGCTGTTTCTGATATCTTAAATAAAGCAGCTACAGAAAGAGGTCAGCTTGCAACTAAGACAAATGAAAACCGTCAGATTGTAAATGAAAAACATAGAGCCTTTAAGCGTGAGGCTCAAAAACTATTTGATGATTCATTTGACTGGGGTTGGAACCAAGCTTCAAGACTTGCTACTCTTAATCAAAGATACCGTAACTTTAAGGTTGATCCATTTACGGGAATTCCATATAAAACAGGTCAAGCTGTTATTACACCTACAACAGGTCAAGAAGAAGTACTTATGGGTAGACTAGCGGAATATGCTGATAAATATCCTAATATGGATCAGAGAGTATTGCTTGAAGCAGCTAAGTCTGATCTTGGTATGGATACTAAATACTCACCAGTTCCTCAATACATGAATTATAGTAACGCAGCTACGTTGCCACCAGACTACTCAGAGTATTATGAGGGTAATAAGCCTTCATAATAAATATGAGAGGTTTAGATAATTCATATTATTTTTGTTTAAACATAATAGATTATGTCAACATACTTATCAAATAGTCCAACATATCTCCCAACCATCCAGCCGTTTCAACCGGACATGCAGTTGTATGCCGGTACCCTGGAAATGAAACAAACCAAGTTTGATCAAGCTGCAAAGCAAATAAGCAGTTTGTATGGCTCTCTTCTTAATGCACCAATGTTGCGTGATAAAAATATTGCAACGCGGGATGAGTTCTTTAAGAGTATTGACTACGAAATAAAAAAAGTTGCAAATCTTGATTTGTCTTTACAAGAAAACGTAAACCAAGCTACTCAGTTATTCACATCACTTTATGATGACAAGAACATTGTAAAAGATATGATGTGGACAAAAAACTTTTATAATCAAAGAGAAAGAGGAGAGTCTTTTCGTAACTGTTTTGATCCGGAAAAATGTGGAGGGGAATTTTGGCAAGGAGGGCTTGATGTACTTGATTACAGAGCTCAAGAATTTAAAGCAGCATCTGATGATGAAGCCATGAGCTTTGGTGATGTAAAGTATGTTCCTTATATCAATGTAATGGCTGAAGCCCAAAAGGTTGCAGAAAAGAATGGAATTGGTCAGATGACAATAGATACACCGTTAGGAAATGGATATATAATGCAAACCACTAACGGACCTGATATTGCAGCAGGCCCTTTGATGAGCATCTTTACAGAAAGATTTAAAAATGATCCTAAACTTCAGGAATATTATAAAGCTGTTGCTTATCTAGAAAGAAAAAATTGGGTAGCATCTAATGCACAAAATTACGGAGGTTCATATGAAGCTGCTGAGCAAGCCTATGTTACTGAAAGAAAACAAGCAATAGAAGAACTTTATGCTCCAGAAAAAGATAAAACTACTTTTGCTAAAGATGTCCAATCACAAAAGAAAAAAGAACTTGAGGAAAGGATTAGAAAAGAAGGTACAACTGGGGATGATGATCTTGCTGCAGAATACTTAAAAACATTAGAATCAGAAAGAACTCTTACTGATGCTGATAAACAACTTGAAGAATCTCTTAATGCTGCTGTAGGATCATCAAGAATGCCAAAAAGAAATTTAGCCGGTGAAGCTATTGATGCTTCATGGGCTTCTGCGCTTTTTAATTTAGATGTTAAAAAAGCAGCTATTGCTGAGTCATGGAGAGATTACAAAGTTCTTTATAAAGAAGACACGGTATGGCTTAGAAAACAGCAAATGGCTAATGATCGTTATATTGCTGAACTTAAGAAAAAAGAAGAAAAAGAAGAAGAAGTAAATGATGATTTCTTTAGTACATCAGGTATATCCATAGCAGATGGTTCATCTGCGGGACCCGGAGCTACAGTAATTGATTTAAGTGAAACTGCTGCAGGAAATGTTATTTCTAAAGAAACAACAGAAGCTGAAGAACAATTTGAAGGGGTTAATAGAACAATCAATACAAGATTGTATAGTTCAACGTTAGCGAGTGCAAATAACGGAGATGCCCAATCTAGTTTAGATCTTGTTAACCAAGTTGATTTATTATTCAACGAATACTCTTCTTGGGCAAATAAGAAAGGAGCGTCAGGTGAAAAAACAGATGCTGCTAATAAGCTTACAGATTGGAATAGAAAATCCATGAAAGAAAAGTTAAGTTGGGCTAAATCTGGTGGCTATGATTACATCTTTAAAAAACTTGATGAAAGTTCACAGCATAAGATGTATAAAAATCTTTATGGACCTATGGCAAATAGTGCTATAAACAATAAAGAATCAAGACCATATCTTAATCAAACTGTAAAATCTTTATATCCAGATTTACAACAAGCAAGTAATGCTATGGTGGTAAAAAACTCTTGGCAGGATATTACTAAGAGTTTATATACAGGATCAATTAATAAAATTACAGCTACGGGTGATGATTCACCAATAAACCAATTTCTTCCTTATACTGTAGGAGAAAAAGGATTTAGAAGTGCTAATCAATTTGCTGTTGCTTATGCATTTGATAAAGGTGGTGTAAAAAAAATCACACCGTATGAAACTCCAGGAGCTACTGGATTACCATCATGGATGGAAAGTATGCTTGATCCAACAGGGCAAGCTAAAAAGAATATGCAGAGAAAAACTGTAGAGTATGAAGTGGTTGGTAAAGATGGTAATACAAGAAAAGAAAAACGTTATGCTGATAACGGGGAACTTGTTGTTCCTAACCAGCTTTCATATGCTAAAAATATGTATTGGGCTACAGGTGATCAGGTTTTGAAAACTCAACCTAAAGTAAAATTTACAGATGAAACAGGTAAAGCAAAATCTGTTTATGCTGGTCAGTTTTTTAATGATGAGTATGATATAGTTCCAGAATATGCGCAGTATGCCGATAAGTTTCAATTTGAAAGAAAAGATGGTAAACAAACAGCATTTGAAAGAAACTTTAGAGATGCTAAATGGGCATGGGCATTTGGTGATAAATCAGATGCATGGGTAAAAAGAGATGATGGTACATGGGCACCGGATCCATATTCTGAACGTACAACAATGTTTGGAAGGGGGGTTAGTAATCTTTTTACGGGGGGACCTGCTGCAATGTGGGAAGGTATGACAATGGGTTATGGTGAAGGATTAGTAAGTGGTGAAGCTGCTAGAAGAAGTGGTACTACTGCTTATTTTGATAAGTTTACTAATTACAATGTTGATATTGATGAGTACTACGGTGAAGACTGGGAAGGACAAAAACCTTTGATGCATTATGAAATAGAGCGGGAAATGGGTAATGTTGAAGTACCTGGAGGAAGTATTTTTGGTGACTTAGTTAATATGGGTTCATTTGGAGCCAAAGCAATTAATGGTGTATTTGATCTTAGTGATAAGAAAAATGCAATGTCCAATAAATATAACATTGGATTCTGGCAATACATTAAAGCTTCTCAAGCTGGAGGTATAGGTAATGATACTGGTCAAAGTATGATTATGGCCGGAAATATTCAAAAGAATGCAATTCATAGTGATGCCGATGCTCAAATATTCAATGATTTAATTACTCTTTCTACACAACGTCAAAGTAAAGAAAAAACATCCTTAGCTTTGAATTATTCTTATGTGAATTTAGCATTAGGTAAAGAAGATTGGCAAGGTATGATTGTTAAACCAGCTTTGAAAGCCGGTGAAAATGATCCTGCGTTAGGTATTATAAGACAAGTAATAGCAAGCCGCCTTAGTAAAAAAACAGATTCACAGGAAGTAACAGACTACTTAAATAAGATTGTTAATGAAGGTATCACTTTGTATCAACCAGATGCTGTAGCTGAAAAATATAATCCAACTTCAAAAACTGAATCTCAATTAGGTGAGATGGGTGGACATTATTTTTATAATACTACAAAGCGTAGAGCCCTTGAAAAAGTAATGGCTATTACCGGACAAGTACAAGTTCCAGGCTATGAAGATATTGGTGACTTACGTATTGTAAGAGAAGGTATGAATTATAAAGTAGTAGGTCAAATTCAAACAGGGTTTGATGCTCAAACTGGTAAAAAGAAAATGTGGAATGCTGAAGCAGGATCTCCAATTATTTTTGACGGTAATACACCTTTGCATGAGATTATGTATCAATATCCAATTCCTGGTTCCAATGGTAGAATATATGCAGGACTAAACGGATATTTAGCAAATGCTAGACAAGATCTTATTGCTTCTGGTACATATCAATCTCCTAATAAGGTTTATGATCCATCTTATGTACCACAAATGTGGATGCAAAAATTTGGTCAGATTGAACAAAAGCCTGAGAAAAAAGATCCATACGTTGGTACACAATCTCAATTGTCGTCTACAGCAAGCAGTTTTGTTCCTATGGGAACAAACTTCCTGTAAGAAATGAAATTTAATTAAAATGGCTGAAGAAACAACAAGTATTGACCTAGGGGCATTAGCAAATTTTGGAAATCCTCCTCAACAACCTGTATTAAATGCTCCAAGACCAAATATGACTCCTAGCGGGAGTAATGAGATGATGGGTGCGCCTAACTTTATGTTAGAACAACCTTATCAAAATACTCCTAATTATGTAGGAACTCCTGTTAAAACATTATCATCAGGACAAGCAGAAGCAAATATTTTGGGTGGTTTAGAGAATATGGCCATGATGCCTAAAGCTACACCGGATGTAGCTCGTCAAGGTCAGGTTCAACCATTTTCTGCAGATATAAATCATACTAAGTATGAAAGATATTATGCTCACCCTGATTTTCAAAAGTTAGGGTTTTCTCCATTTAGAGATAATGAAACTTTCTATAATGAGAATACAAGCGGATGGAGTGACTTTCAAAGAACTTTCTCTCAGTGGCGTTCTTTAGTTGGAATGGGTTTTACAGATGCAATGTCATTTGGTCCTAGTTCAGATAGAGATGCTGGTAGAAAAATGGAAAAAGCTATGGCTATTGGATCCTCTACTAGAGGGGGTGTGGGTGGCTTTGCCTCAAATCTTTTTCTAAATTCAGGATATACTTTTGGTATTATATCAGAAATGCTTGTGGAGGAAGCTATTCTATTTGCTGTAACAGCAGCTACCGGTGGGGCTACATCAGGTACAATGGCAGCATCAATTGCTTCTAAAATGAAGCTTTTGGATAAAGCTACTGATATAACAAATATTGCTAATAAAACAGCAAAAGTTGTTGATACTGTAGATGATCTTCAGGATATCAATAAAGCTAGATCCTTTTGGCAAAAAGCACAAGGCGTGGGTGCAACTGTTGGGCAAAGACTTATGCCGGCTACAGGAGATCTTATTCAAAATTGGAATAAGATGGATAACCTTTCAAGCCTTGCAAAAACATCAACAACAGCAGCCTCTTTCTATAAAGACATTAGAAACATAAGATTAGCTTATGGTGAGTCTGCTTTAGAAGCAGGTATGGTTGAAAACGAAATGCTAGATCAACTTTATCATGAAACTTTGATGAAGAATAATGGTAAAGCATTAAATGATGATCAGATCCAGCAAATTAGAAAGCAAGCAAAAGATGCTTCTATGGTTACGTTTGGGATGAACTTCCCAACAATATTCTTGAGTAATGCAATTGTCTTTGACAATATGTTTAACTCATTTAGTCCTATTAAAAATATCTTAAGTGAACCAGTACGTAAAAACATAGCTGGTGAATTAGTTCAGGAAGTAGGTAAAAAAGTTTCCCCTTTACAAATTGTAGATAGCAATTTTAAAGGTATGTTAAAGAGTTTTACTAAACCTAGAACATATGCTAAATATGGATTAAATTATTTTAGAGCAAATATTGCAGAAGGTATTCAAGAAAGTCTTCAAGAAGTTATTGCTGGTACAACCAAAGATTTCTATAAGCAAGATCCTAATAGTCCAGTAAGGCAAGGTTTCTATGAAATGCTTGGTAGCAATTTTAAGAAACAAGTTAGTCCTGAAGGATTTGAAGTATTTGCTTCGGGTTTCTTAATGGGAGGACCTGTTAATATGGTTACATCTTTTGCTGGTGGTGCCGTAGAAAAAATTAAAAATTTTAGAAACGCTAACTACAAGGAGCAAAAAGCTCAAGCAATGGATGACTTAATAACCAAGCAAAAAACTTGGAATGAAGTATATGATGATCCTTTTTATTACTATGATGTAAATCTTGAGAACGCTGAAAATCAAGTAAGGCATAGAGAGAATATGGAAAGAGCTGAGCATGATGGTGATCAAAAAACATATTATGATCTAAAACATGCTTCTGAAACTGAACATATTCTTACAGTTATGGACATGGGTTCTATGGATACCATGATTGATAGAATGGAAAGTTTTACTAAGATGACTCCTGAAGAGATCAAAGAAAACTTCCCTAAGATGAAAAATCCAGAGCAGTATCATGCTAAAGCTGAAAAAATCATTAGTAGAGCTAAATCACTTCAAGGAGAATATGACATGATTAAGTCAAGATTCCCAGCTCCGGTTGATCCGAGAACTGTTAGTAAGGCTGATAAAGATCTTTATAATACAATGTCTTACAACTATTTAGGTTGGAAGAACTCTGTAAAACAGCTTTTATTTATGAGAAGCTCGTTTGCAAATAATGTAAATAGAGCAAATTCTGTAATGCAAGCTGCACAAGCTGAATTAGGAGCTACAAAAATAAGTGGAGCAGACTTTGCATCATTAGCTGATACACCGAGTGGTGTTCCAGGTTCTAACTTAACATCTCTTAAGCAGCTTATATTACAAAAAACTAAAGCACTTGAAGCACTTCAATATGTTGATGAGTCTTCCGATCAAGAATCTCAAGATTTGAAAAGATCAGAAGAAATGAAACTTAAAGCTTTAATGAAGTTTGCTTTGGTACAGGATCAAATGAACGGGTTGTCTGAAACAGCTTCTGATAATGATAGATTAGCTGTAGAAGATAACTATGGTAAAGCATTTACCGATGTACTTACGGCACTTAATGATGGACAAACTCTTCTTGCGGATCAGGTAGAAAATACAATGCAACAGCTTATTGATTACAACAGACTTTCAAAAGAAGGAGCTCTTGTAAAAGCATCAGTTAATTACTTAATGAATCCTGATAATTTCTCAATTCATTATGCAAGAAACGTTGAAGCTGTCGCATTAGGACATAAAAATAGACAATCATTTTTAGAAGCAGCGTTGAAAGCCTATATGGAATCAATGATTAACAATCAGCTTTTAAAAGATCTATTTAATGATGCGGGTGTTTTCCTTACACCTGAAGATACTGAAGCTTTGGTTAAAGAAGGTATATTTCCTAAAAGGATGTATTATAACACTGATGAGAAGGCCGAGGTTGAAAAAACAAGTCCTACTTGGAAAAAAGCTACTGATATCATCAATGCTTACTTGAAGAATGTTAAAGACATTCCTATTCCAGAAGCAGAGGGATCTGAATATGATACTAAGGCACGAGTTAAACTTCCTGAAGATAAAAGAAATCTTGAGGATCTTGCTACTCAATATGGTTTTGTACCTAATACAAAAACAAGAGTATCTGCACGTAAAACATTAGAAACTGTTTCCAATAGTACATATGCTACTGAAGCCGAAAGATTGTTAGCAGCTAAGCTAATGTCTACAGTATCAGAAGAAGACTATTATGAATATGACTTTGGTTTAGGTCATCCAGGTTACTATTCTTCTGCTGATAACCAAATCTATCTTGATCCACGCTATACAGCAGAGGGTTATAAAAATGGAGGTCTTCCTATTGAAGTATTGATTCTACATGAGGAAATCCATAGAAAGACTGTAAAGCAATTAGAAGAAGACCCACAATTTAGAAATCAAATGCAATTGCTTTATGATACTGTAACTGGTAGTGAAGCTTTTGCAGAAAAGACTAAAGAACGGGGTGCTCCTGCTTATGGAACAAAAAATCTTGCTGAATTTGTTGCTGAAGCGATGAGTAATTCAGATTTCCAAGATATGCTTTCTAAGATTCCAGCTCCAGCTGAATTACAAACTACAACAGTTTGGGCAGCCTTTGTTGATGCAGTTCTAGAGTTCTTAAATTCTACTTTATCAACCGAATCTGTTGGGCTTATTAAGTATAAAAGACTTGATGGTAGTGTTCTTAATGCTGCTTTAGATATCATAACAACAAAGATTGATGCTACGTTTGGTGGTAAAGAAGCTGAAGTACAATCTGGGCGTGTTATAACATCTCAGACACCGGTGGCTAACATGCCTCTTGAAGTTAAACGCGATTTGTTATATTCATTTAAGCAAGCTAATGAAGCTTTCAAAGATTTAGGTAGAGATCCTATTCTAAAGAATATTGATAACTTAAGTGATGATGAAATCTATTCTTCATATGAGTTTCAGAATTGGGTAAAGAATGCACCACCACAAGTTACAGCTGCAATTGACAAGTTTAATGCAAAAATGAATGAAGGTGTAGCTGAAGAAGAGCCTAAGAAAAAACCTTCTCCATTGAGATACTCTGGTGCTAATCCTACAAGCAGTATTGTTGTTACAAGAACTGTAGATGGTCAAAGACAGGTTCTTATGGTTAAGCGTAATGAAGAAGCAGTAGAAGGAGGCAAATGGGCATTACCTGGAGGATTCCTTGACACTGAAGCAAAGAAAGGTCAAGAGTGGAAACCTGGTACAGAAACACAAGTAGAAGCAGCAATACGCGAGCTTAAAGAAGAAACCGGTCTTGATATTTCAGAATTGGATCCAAAGACAATTGAGAGTATTGGTACATTTGAAAAAGAAGCAAATAAAGATCCACGTAATACAGCTACTTCATGGGTTACAAGTGAAATGTTCAGCGTTGATATACCAGCAGATTTAGGTGATACCATTGAAGGAGCAGATGATGCAGCAGAGGCTAAGTGGTTTACTATAGATGAAGTAAATGCCTTAGCTACAAACGAAGTAGCATTTAACCATGGTGATGTCCTTACATCTGAAGAATTGCGCACAACACCTTTTGAAGCTGCAGTAGTAGAAGATACTGTTGTTGAATTAAGTGAAAGAGATAAAGAGAAGCAGGAAAAACTGCGTCCTCTAATTGAAAGAAGACAAGAAATTCAAACTGAGATTGAAGAGTTGCGCAAAGCTCTTGAGTCTGATATTGAGCCAACACAAGAAGAGATAGATTCTTTTGATGAAGCTAAGAAAGCCGCTGAGGCTCTTAAAAATCAAAAACCAGAAGATCTAGCGGCAAAAGCTGAAGGGTTCTCTTACTTTGATTATCCTACTTTAAGTTATGAAGAAGGAACAAAGAATGTTGTTGATGCATTAGATAACTTTAAAGAAAATAAAGTTTATGATGTTGATCAAGTTGATGCAATATTGCAGAAACTTAATGCAAATGATTTTACTTTAAGTGAGTTTGCTAAGATCAAAGACATTCTTAAGAAGAACGGTGTAACTCTTGTAGCGTCTTATGGTGGGCAAACTGAGCTTGGTAATTACGGTGAATTTGTTTTAGACAGAAACCGTGTTATCCTTAACATGTCAACTTTGTTAATGGATGCCAAGGTGGAAACTGGAGCTCAAATCGCTCAAGTAATTGTTCATGAAATGATTCATGGTGTAGTTGCTTATAAAACTAACCAAAAGAATTTTCCTCAGAACTATCCGGACGCTGTCAAGTTAACAGCTCAAGAGAAAACAGCGATAGCAAACTTGGAGTATGTGTATGAACAGATACTTGAAGATCCAATCATGGATGAAGACTACGGTCTTAGAAATGTGGATGAAATGATATCTGAGTTAGCTAATCCAGAATTTGTTGAAAAGCTTAAATCAATCAAGGTTGATGCTACTAAGCTTCAAACATCTCCAAAAGCTAAAAATCTTTTTGAGGTTGTAATTGATGCTATAGTAAAACTTGTAACAGGTAAACCTTTATCTGAATCCGCTTATGATATCATATACCGTAACTATGAGGCTCTTATAGCAAACGGTACAACTGAACAGCAAAAAGCATTTAAAGAAAGAGTTGTTGAGGAAAAGACAAAACTCAAAACTGTAACTAAAGAGAACTCTCTTAAGTACAGAAAGAAAGAATATGAGATCACTCAGGAGGAGATGCAAATGGAAACTCCTTTGAGAAGAAGAAGATTAAGAATGCGGGAAGACCGTTTAATGGAGCCCGGTTTATACGACAACTATCTTACTCAATCAGGTGGGCTTAATACTCAAAAAATACTTGAAAGAATTCAAGAACTTGAAAGGGAACTTGCTAGTATTGAAGCTCAGATCTCTGCAATAGAAGATGAGTATTCTAAACCGGCTGAAGGTGCTACACCATATTTACAACCAGGTGAAAGAGATAAGTTAACTCAATTAGGTTATTCTCCTACTGAGATAAGAGCTATGGGTTCTGCAGAAGCACGCATTAGAATAAATTCAGGCCTTACAAAAAATGAATTTAATGAAAGCGTAAATAAAGATACTGCAGAAGCTGAAAGAATCATGGATGAAGAAAGAGCAGCAATTAGAAATAAGCTGAACAATCTTCTTGATTCTGTAGAAACATTTGAAGACTTGAAAGAAGCTGATGAATACGCTAAAGAAATTCTTATTGATCCAGACTTAAGATCAATCTCTAATTATAGTGCAGAAGAGATTGCACAATTGTTTGATAATAAGAAGAAGGAACTTGCAGAAAAAGTTAAATTCCAAGATTTAAAAGTAGGTACTGTGGTTATGAAAAATCAGAACCCAGACTCTAAATTTATAGTAGTAAAAAAGACAGCAAAGCAAATTCAAATCCGTAAATTTGGTGATCCTTTGGCTAAAATTGAGTATATTAATGTACAAGATCTTAACGACAGGATTAAATATGTTTATAACCCGTTTATGGAAGAGATGCAAGTAGAGTCACAAATGCCATCACCTGAAGCTCAGGAACTTATCAAGCAAGATACTGAAACAGCAAAATCATTGAATGATGCTGAGTCAATTGCTGAGGACATGAATATGATAAATAACATGTCTAAAGATGAAGTTGATGATGACTTTTTCTCTACAATTAATGATAACTGTAAATAATTACTACTATGCAGTGTGCAATATCGGCTGAACAGCTAAGAAAATTCAGAAGAAAAATTGGTAAAGATATTCAGGCCACCTTTGAAGTAGAAGGTGGTCAGTTTAATTTAAAGGATTATCTATCTGATCTTTATTCAAAGGTTCTTGAACAAACGGGTGATAAAGATCTAGCCCTTGATTATATTAAGGTTGCTCCATTATTTGTAGATCAAGTTAGTAGCCAGGAAGGTATACTTGATAAACTATTAGATCAGGATTTTGATTTCCGAGATGTAAAAAGACAAATACAAAAGTTTAGTACAGAAAATGGTATTCAAGAAGTCATTGACTACTTAGGTATTGAGCAGGGTATTGCAGAAGAGTTAAAAGGATTACAATCTGTAGTAGTAGAGGAACCGCAAGTAGAGCCGGACATGCCTACTGATGGAACCAATGTATTTGGTTCAGTAAAAGATATTGATGTTAATGGGGATCCTATCGTAGAGATGACTCCGTCTGGTCAATTTAAAGCATATGCTTTAACTTTCATGTCAGATTCAGAATGGGAGACTCTATCTATTACGCCTGGTACTCCAGGATATAACGTACAGGACCCACAAAAAACTTTTTATTTCAACATAAAGCGTGAAGTATTAAAAGCATTACGTGGAAATAATGATGGATCCGCTGTAAACTTTCGCGGTCAAGGTCCTATTCAGTTAAAAGCCGTTGAGGTATCATCAATGAATGCAAAGGATAAAAGACCTATCAGTACTACAGATAAGCTTTCACCTGAACTCATTGATAAATCAATTGCTCTTGTTCTTGTAAATCAAAACGGTGAGCCGTTAAGATTTGACCCAACTACACAAGAGATTTCTCAAGAAGGTATACCAGTATACTTTACTATGAGAAATACAGACAAATTTATTGTAAATGGTGAAGTTGTACTTGATGAGAATGAATCAAAAAGAGCAGAGGTTTTAGCAAAGAACCTTGGTATGTCTGTTGACCAGGCTAAAGAATATATCAAAAGTCAAATAGCATTTACCAACTCCATTAGAGAGTACATAAAAGAGAATCCAAAAGATAACAGTGTTATCTTAAACATTACAGGAGGTAGTGAAGGATTTCCAAACTTTGACTTTACAGCAAAAACAAAGCTCTCTGCAGTAGCAAATAACTTCACATTTCACGTAGATAAGTTTGGTGAGAAGGGATTAATGAAAGGTCAGTTCTACATTCAGGTAGATGGTATTTCAGGAATGC
>Ga0247723_1001074_pt1 | contig 16574 bp, 24 predicted proteins | sample MSEWelMarce5H_FC_FD_189079 | JGI IMG/M metagenome (GOLD analysis project Ga0247723, IMG submission 189079) | Subsurface sediment microbial communities from gas well in West Virginia, United States - MSEEL Well Study Marcellus 5H_FC | ecosystem: Environmental > Terrestrial > Deep subsurface >...
AAAATATATAAGATGAGTACTTTATCAACTTTATACATTTCACAGAGTTACCAAGGGTTATTACACTTAGGTACAAACCAATCCATAACATCTTCAATCGGACAAGGTTATGTTCAGATACAAGATGGTGTTGGAGTTTGGATGTCTGCATCTATTGATTCAGATGGTAACCTATATCTTGTGAATGATGTATCATCGTCTACAATCACTACAAATGATATCTATGTAGATAATGACTTAATCGTTTCTGGTAATTTAATTGTACACGATGATGTAGAATTAAGAGGAAATGTAGATATTACAGGTAGTGTAACTATTAGTGAAAACCTTTTTGTAAGTGGTACAATCCACGCATATGAGGTAATAACCTTAATAGAAAGTTCATCAGTAATTTTCTCTTCTGGTTCTAACGTAATTGGTGATTCTACATCTGATACTCAAACTATTGTAGGTCAAACTACAATTAGTGGAAGTTTAGGTGTAACTGGTACACAAACTAATACAGGTAACTTATTTGTATCAAACGCAATCTCATCTTCAACAATAAACGGAATTGGTAATGTACAATTGTATTCTGCATCAGTAGATACTCGTTTAGATTACTTAGAAGGTCCGTTCTCTACATCAGTAGACAGTAGATTAGACCAATTAGAAATCGATTCAGCATCACAAGATAGCCGTTTAGATAATATTGAAAACTATACAGCATCTTTAAAAACTGCATTTACTGCAAGTGGTACTGATGTAACGTTTAATGGTAACATAAATGTAAGTGGTAGTATCACAGCATATAAACTAAATGTTTTAATTGAATCAAGCAGCGTGATATTCTCTTCAGGGTCGAACGTTCTCGGAGATAACGTATCTGATACTCAAACTTTAAATGGAACTGTCACAATCCCTAATACATTGTTTGTTGCGGGTGTGGAATTTATTCCATTTAGTTCATCGGTTGATTATAGATTAGATAATTTAGAAGCATTTAGTTCTTCATTGGTTTTTGATTTTGTTACTCAAGCACAATTAACACAAACTGCATCAGTATTACAAACTAATATTGATAAGAAATTAAATTCTGCTTCATTCCAATCTTATACATCTTCAAATGATGCATTGGTTGCAAGTAAATTAAACACATCTTCATTTCAAGCATATACTTCTAGTGTTGATACTAAGTTTAATACAATTGGAACTTATACAAGTTCAAATGATACAAAATGGAACACAATAGGTGGATACACTGCATCAATTGATACTAAGTTCAATACAATCGGTAGTTATACTGCAAGTAACGATACTAAGTGGAATACATTACAAAATGTAACTGCATCTTTAATTAATGCAACTGGCTCTTATGCAACAACTGGTTCAAATACATTTATAGGTTCTAACACATTTAATGGTAGAGTAAATGGTAATTCAGTTTCAATGTCAATATCTTCTGGTACTGCTAGTTTAGATTGTACATTAGGTAATTTCTTCTATTTATCTATACCATCGGGTTCAACACATCTTTCAGTAAGTAATATTATTGGTGGACAAACTATTTCATTAAAAATAACGCAACCATCAGCTGGATATGGTATTATAACGTATAATACTGGTAGTATAAAATTCCCACAAAGTGCTGCACCTATTTTAACGAATAATGTAAATGCAGAAGATATAATAACGTTTGTTTCATATACAACAAGTTCATTATATGGAGTAATAACACAAAATTTAGTTTAATATGTATATACCCTTTTCTTATTTTGGTGGTGGAAGTAATTGTATAAATGCTACTGGTGGTATCACCGGTAGTTACATTAGTGGTAGTCAAGTATGGAAGTATCACAAATTCAATACTACTGGTTCTGCATCATTTGATATAATAAGTGGTAATACTAATAATGCAAAATTATTAATTATAGCAGGTGGTGGAGCAGGAGGTAGAAGTTCTGCAGGAACATCCGTATCGTTTGATAACGCAGGAGGTGGTGGAGGTGGTGGTGTATTTTATGCAACTAATTTAGCACTTTCATCTGGGTCATATTCGCTATATATTGGTAATGGTGGTGTAATTACTGGCTCTGATGGTGAAGATACTTGGTTTCAATATCCATATACTATTACAAATAATTCATATTACGTTTCAGGTAAAAGAATAACTTCATATGGTGGTGGTCATGGTGGTTATATCAATATTTCATCTACTATAAGTCCATCATTAGTATCATCAGGTTCAGCAGGTGGATGGGTTTCATACAATGGTGTTTCAAACTCACTAACCGGTTCTGGTGGACTTGCATTTGGACAAGGATTTGTTTCTTCAAGAATACAAGATTACAATGTATCTTCTACCGAACAAAGAGGTGCAGGTGGTTCTGGTGCTGGAGGAGTAGGTGGTGTAATTCCATCACAACCTTATATACCTGGTAATGCAACTTTTTTTGATATTACCGGTCCATCTTCATCTATTGAAGTAGCTGCAGGTGGGTGGGGATATTCACAAGGAACTGGAGGTTCATCTGCATTAAGATTGCCAGGATTTGGTGGTGATGCTGTTAGTAGAACTGCTACAACATCTCGTGCAATTAGAGGAATCTCTGGTTCGGTATATATTGCATATCCTGTTTGTGATTTAGAATTAACTTGTTCTCAATATGTAGTATATGGTGGTGCATTAGGTGGAAATTTAACTTATATTCCTTGTGGCCAAAGTGAGTTGATAACATCTGCTATAAATCCAAATTATACAGGTTCAATTTGTGTTCAACAAGTAGATGGATACCCATCAGCATCTAGCACAGTTAATGTGATATTGACCGGTAGTTGTGATACCTATATTCCATTACCAACTACTCCATTATGTAGTGGTAGTCAAGTACAAACTGCAACATATATTTACAATTTCCAATTTTTACAACAATGTTATCCTACACCATCATCTTGTCAACAAGTATTGGGTTTAGGTGGAACTATTACTTATACAGCAACAGATGGTACACCTGTTACTGCTAGTTATGGATTAGGTTATGAATATACAGGCCAAATATGTGCAAGAGAATTTCCTGCACCTACTATTAGTTGTGCTACTGGTCCTTATTCATTTGGTTCATGTGGTATAACTAAAACTGATATTGTTTGTGGATACTATTGTTCAGGTTCAATATAATAAATGAAAACACTTAAAGACCTTGCTGGATTATATAAAACCTTAGCTCAAACTAATTTGACTACGGGTAAAACTCGTGCATATAAAACTGGTAATCTTTACACACAAGTAACTCAAAAAAATACTGCTGATAATATGGTATCTTCCCCATCAAAGGGGAAGTATGTAATTACTTTGAATTACGGACCAGACCAAGCAGAGTATGGTAAGTTTGTTGAAGAAGGAACTTATAAAATGGAAGCTAGACCATTTGCTGAGAATGCTGCTAACTCACCCGAAATGAGGATGGCAGTTGATGAGTTTATGAATGGTAAAGTTGATGAATTATTAGTAGATTGGCAAACTAAATTTACCAAAGATATGAAGAAGTTGGGATTTACAGCAAAGTAGTATCCAATACAAATAGGATTCCGTTGGTTAAAGTATAAATAAAGAAATTAATTATGAGTATTGTCATAGTACAACAACCGGCAACTGCTTCACTTTCACAATCACCGATGCCTTATTCGTTTTATGAAAGTAATACTGCAGTAATAACAAGCAGTTCATTCCAATATATGTTGGATTTATACTATTGGACTGGGTCAAGAACTGATTCAGGTTCTGTGCCACAATATACATTAGTAAAATATCCAAATCAGGACAACACAGGTATCTTTGATGTTAGTAGAATTATTAACTCAACTTTAAATAGATTATCAGTATCATCTTTATCACAAGAGAATACTGAATGGGTTGCAGCTGATTTATATTACCAATATCAAAGTGGTAGTGTATTTGTAACAGGTTCAAGACAAAGAAGTTTAACTTCTTTTGCAATGGATGGTTACCAATTATTTCCAGAACAAATAGGTGCACCATTATGGTTTAGTGATGACCATTGGCCGTTCTTAACAGGTGCACCCGCAACTCAATCTTTATTAAGAGAGAACGAAGTAAATTATGTTGGTGTTTATTATGGTAATCAAGGTACTACTACATCAGGTTCTAATTTACAACCAAACTATTTTACATATGATTTAAGTTTAGGATTTACCCTAAATGAAAGTGTTTCTGGTGTACCTACTGGCTCATCTGACCAACAAATATATAATTTTAATTTAGGTAAGAATAATACAACTCTTTCACCTTATTGGAATTCATTAGATTGGTTCATAGTTCATGCATATAGAAATGAAGGTGGTACTTTAACCGAATTAGGACAACCATTAAAATACAATATTGTTTGTAATCAAAAATATCCGAATGTTCGTATAATGTGGAAAAACCGATTCGGTGAATTTGATTATTTTAACTTTAATATGGTTAGTCGAGAATCATTTTCAGTATCTCGTTCCCAATATCAACCACAAATTGGTACATATAATGGTAGTTATTTAACATATAATTCATACGATTCATCGATTTTGAATTATTTAGTAGATACTAAACAGGCTATTTCAGTAAATACGGATTGGGTAAATGAAGGATTTAACGATACATTCAAACAATTATTAGTATCTGATGAAATTTATTGGATATATGATGAAGAAACATTCTATCGTGAGTGGGGTGTTTCTAGTAATCCACAAGGTATTAAACCAATCACAATAAAAACTGATACAATTCAATTTAAAACTGGTGTAGTTGATAAAGTAATTCAATATTCATTTGATTTCGATTACGGACAATCATACAAACTAATATTATAATATGGGAGTTAATAGTAGTAAAGGGTTTAATTTTAAACTGATTGCGAGTGGTTCTCAATTAGATTTATTTCAAGATGAAACTATAACTGTCTCAAATAACGTAACAGGTTTATTTGATATCGGAGTTCTTCCATCAGAGTTTACACGTCAAATATCCATACCAGGTACAAAGAACAATAACGCGTTTTTTAAACACGTTTATGATATTTCGGTAGAAAACCCTTACCTCTTCGCTACAAACGTCAAGGTGCCCGCTTATTTTGATTTTGATGGGTTCTATATCTCACAAGGATATCTACAACTTAACAAAGTTAACGTAAGAGCAAATAAATTTATTGAATCTTATGAAATTTCCATTTATGGTACACTTTCATCATTCAGTAGAGATATAAATAGAGTATATTTAACTGATTTGAGTAATCTTTCGATTTACAACCATACCGCCTCTTATGATAATATTAAAGCAAGTTGGGATGGTAATCTTTTTAGTGGTAATATTGTTTATCCTTTATGTGATTATGGTACTGGTTTGCAATATACTTCAGGTCAATATGAAACCAATGGTATCAATAAGAGTGATGGTGGATTAACAACACAAGATTTTAAACCAGCCATAAGAGCTAAAGCAGTTATGGATGCAATCTTCCAATATACTGGTTATACCTACTCTTCGGATTTTTTAAATGAAGCTTGGTTTGATGATGTTTATATGATTTGTAATAATTCTTTAAAATATCCAGAGTTTTCAGGTGTAAACTTAGAAACTTATGGTACTGCAAAGATAAATGCAATTAGTGGTAGTGGTATGACGGATGTAGTATTACCAGCGGATACTTTTGTTACCGTGCCGTGGTATAATAAGTTATCTGACCCTACAAATATTATCGGTGTAAACTCATCATACAATGTACAAAAAGCAAGTTCGTTAAAAGGAATTTTAAATCTTAACATAAATGTAAGTTGTTCAGTTAATAACATGCCAGGTACTTTATCTGCTAATGGAACTTGGCAATATCGTTTTATAGAAACTGGCAGTAGTACTCCTTATTCTTTAAATGCAATTCAACCTTTTATATTCTTCTTTGACCAATTACAAAATAGTAGAACAGGTGGTATCAATACAACTTATGAATTACAAGCAGGGTTTGTAACAAGTGAGAAATTACCAGTTGGAAATTATTATTTTCAAATAAAACAAAGACCTAACGTTGCAACAGGTACACTTCCATTGGTAACAATGGACCCACAAAGTACAACAAAATCTTATTTACAAATAACTAAAGCAAAACAAGCAGCAGATGGTAGAATAATGGATATCCAATCCAATATGCCATTTGGTGAAAGTGGTATTAAATTAGTAGATTTTATTAAGGGTTTACAAAAGAAATATAACTTAGTAATTTATCCTGATAATACAAAACAAAATCATTTTATTATTGAACCATTTAATAGTTGGTATGATAATGGTGAAATTAAAAGTTTTGATAAATACATCAACTTAGATGAAATTATAGAAGTTGTTCCAGCGAATAATCTTGCTGTAAATAAGTTACAATTTGGTGATACATTAGGTAATGATTACATTGCACAACAATTTCAAAAAGAAAATACACGTGAATATGGGAAAACATATTATACTGATACTGAAAACTACTTTTCACAAGGTGAGTTTAAAGTTGAAACAAATTTTTCAGTAACTCCATTATCTTATGTGCCAGGGACTGGTTTATCAGGTTCTGCTGCAGGTATTACACCACCATCACAACAAGTATATTCATACTATTTTGGTAATTCTGGATGGGGAAGTGATTCATTAGCATGTAATAATACATCATATTTCCCTAATACATTATATGCTGCAGCATCTCCGTTAACCGCAGGGACTGTATTATATACTGATTCGGGTAGAACAAACACATTTAATGGTGGATACTCATTTTGGAAATATGTACCAGGAAATGGTTCACAATATCAAAGTGTATTTGTCACATCAAATGGAGTGGTTGGTTCATCAACATTATGTTAAAACTAAAATATTTTTATGGCTAAAATTCCTATATACATTCCAACCTTTATTTCGTCAATCAATTATGAACCGGCGAATGTATTACCACGTTTGTATTTTTACAATGGTAAAGTAGATTGTGAAGAATATTATATGATAGATGGAGATGATGTTTATCATACTGAAACTTCTTTTCCATACTTTGACCATTACTCAGCAGAGAGTGGTAGTTTTCCAAATCAGGCAAGTAAAACACTTCTTTTTCAGAATGAAAATCCTGTCTATGGTTCTATTCCTTCTGGTAGTTTATATACTGAATATTGGGATAAATACATTTCCCTTTTATATAATCCTAGAACACGTTTAATTAATTGTAAGGGTATTATACCTCTTGCTGATTATTTTAAATTAGAATTAAATGATATAGTTGAGTTTAGAGGAAATAATTACCACTTACACGCGATAAATAACTATGATTTAAAAGAAGGTACTTGTGATATACAATTATTAGGACCAATATTACCAGGTTCAATAAATCGTACCTTATAAAATACATCTAAATTGTTAAATGATATGATTAAAGAAATAATTGATATACTACAAATGAGTGATTTCTACGGAGAAAGTGAAACCATAGATATTGCAAAAGGAAAATATGCGTATCCACACACACTAACCGAAGCATTTGCTTTATTAAAACGAAATTGGTATGGCAGATAATACTACAACCTACAAAGCCGTAATTGATGCGGAAGTAAAAGGTGCTGATGAAATCAAGGACTTAGGTGATAAAACCGAAGAGACGGGTGATAAATTCGTCAAACTTCAATTACAAATACGTCAAACTCAGAAAGCATTACAAGAAGCTTCAGCTGCTGGTGACACGGTGAAATTCAATAAGTTAAAAGCAGAATTAGATGATTTGGAAGATGGATTAGAAAAAGTTCAATTCCAATCAAAACAATTTGAAGACCAATTAGCAGCATTACCAGGTCCAGCAGGACAAGCAGGTGGTGCGATTAAAGGTGTAAGTGATGCATTTAAGTTATTACTTGCTAATCCTGTTATCGCTACAATCGGTGCAATTATTGGTATTTTCTTATTATTCAAAAAATCATTAGAATCTACTGCTGAAGGACAAGCAACTTTAAATCGAATTTCAGAAGCATTTAGTAAGATATTAGGTCCAATCCTTGCAACTATCGAAGCAGTTGCGTTACCTTTATTTGAAGGTTTAGCATTTGTATTAGAAAAGGTAGGTAAAGGATTTGCATTTGTTGCTGAAAAGATAGGTATTTCTAAAACTAAAATTGCAGAAGCAAGTTCTGGAATTAAAGATTTTAAGAAAGCAAATGAAGATGCAGCAAAGGCAGCAAAGGATGCAGCAGATAAAGCAGCAGATGATGCTAAGAAGAAAGCGGAAGATGCTAAGAAACGAGCAGAAGAAGCAAAACGTACTGCAGAAGAAGCAAGAAAGAAAGCCGAAGAATTAAAACAAAAAAGAATTGAGGCTGCAAAATTAGCAATTGAATTATCTGCAAAAGAACAACAAGCAGAACAAAATCTTGCTAATGCAAGAAAAGCTAGATTTGAAGATAGAATTGCTGAAATAAAAGATACTCAAACTGAAGCAGATGCTGCATATAAAATTGAAGTAGATAGAATAAATAATCTATTAAAGGTTCAGGGTCTTGCTGAGAAAGAGAGAAAACAACTTCTTATAGATAGAACTAATGCAGAAGCAAAATACTTAGAAGATAAGAAAACTCGTGAACAACAAGTTATCGATGAAGAAAAGAAACGTGCAGAAGAAAAGAGGAAAGAAGAAGAACAAGCAGCAGAAGATAAAAAGAAAAAAGATGAAGAGGATGCTAAGAAGAGAGAAGAAGATGCTAAGAAATTAGCAGATGCAGAATCTCAAGCAAGAATGGATAAGGCTGCCAGAATCTATTCTGAATTCGAATTACAAGATACACTAACTAAACAATCTTTCGAAGAACAAGTAAATACATTCGCAAAGGTAAGAGAGTTAGAAAGAGCAGATATGGTTGCAAAGATGGCATCAGCAGATGCACTTGCAGCATTTGATGCAGAAACTGCTAAGACAAGAATTGATATTGAAAGAGCAGCAACTGAAACTAAATTAGCAATCGTATCAGGTGCATTAGGAACTATTGCACAAGCAGTTGGTGAACAAACAATTGCGGGTAAAGCACTTGCAGTTGCACAAGCAACGATTGATACTTACTTAGGTGCTACTAAAGCACTTGCAACATACCCACCTCCATTTGGTGCTATTGCTGCAGGTACTGTCATCCTTGCTGGTTTACTGAATGTAAGAAAGATTATTTCAACAAAAATACCAACGATGCCGGGAGCAAGTGGTGGAGGTGGTGGTGGAAGTATGTCTACACCATCTATTCAGGCACCATCAGTTTCTTCTGCACAGGTACCACAATTACAAAGTGGAGCAGGAATAAATCCAACAACACAAATTGCACAAAGTTTAGCACAAGCAAGTAATAAACCAGTCAAAGCGTATGTAGTTGGTACTGATATGAGTTCACAACAAGCATTAGATAGAAGAACAACCTCAGCTGCAACGTTTTAAGATAAATTAAACCCAAATTGTTAAAGTATTATGAAATTATATGAACTTACAATAGAAGACCCGAATGTTGATGAAGTGGTAGCCATATCATTGGTAGAAGCTCCAGCAATTGAATCTGATTGGGTTTATTTCAATAAAGATGAAGTTGCGTTTGCAAAAGTAGATACGGAGCAACGTATTTTATTGGGTGCTATCCTAATTCCGAACAAGCGCATACTAAGAGTAGATGGTGAAGGACAACCTTATGAGGTATTCTTTACACCTGATACAATTAAGAAATTAGCGCAAAATTACCTTGCAAAGAAATATACTGATAAAGCAACATTAGAACACGATACTAAAAAAATCAAAGGTGTTACACTTGTTGAGTCGTGGATTAAAGAAGGTAAATTAGATAAATCAAACAATTACGGATTAAACTTACCAGAGGGGACTTGGGTAGGTATGATGAAAATAACTGATGATAAGATTTGGAATGATTTTGTAAAGACAGGAAAAATAAAAGGATTTTCAATTGAAGGTATTTTTGACCACAAATTAGTTAAGGCTAGTAAAGATAAATTGAAAGCTGATTACATGTTAGGTGAAATCAAAAAGATTATCTTAGAATCATATCCTAATTTAGCTAATCCAACCTATCCAGGTGAAGTAGAAAAAGATTTTATCTCTCCTGCATTATTAGAAGAAGGATGTCCAGAAGCAACTCAAAGTATTCCTGTAAATTTACAAAATAGACAAAGAGCAATTGATGAAGCAAATTACGGGCCTCTTAATCCCAACGAACCGAACGAAGATTATTGGAAAGCGAAAGCGAATCAATTTGGTGGAGATGTATCCACAGCAAAAACTGCGTTGTGTGGAAATTGTGCATTCTTCGTACAAACGAAAGCAATGCTTGATTGTATTGCAGGTGGTATAAATGATACTAACGAATGGGATACAATCCAAGCAGGTGATTTAGGATATTGTGAAGCATTTGATTTTAAGTGTGCTGCAAGTAGAACTTGTTCTGCTTGGGTAACAGGTGGTCCAATAACTGATTAATATGAACCAAAATAAAGTTCTTAATAAGATTCAAAAGTTTGCTGATTCCTATACGGATTATCCTCAATCAGCAACTAATAATGCAAAAAGAGCATTAGATTGGGTTGAAAAAAATGGATGGGGAAGTTGTGGTGAAGCAACGGGAAAAGCAAGAGCAAATCAACTTGCAAATAGAGAACCCATTAGTAGAGATACGATTGCTAGGATGGCTTCATTCAAAAGACACCAACAGAACAAAGATGTACCCTATTCAGAAGGATGTGGTGGATTAATGTGGGATGCTTGGGGTGGAACATCTGGAGTAGAATGGGCAATCAACAAATTAAAACAAATAGATAGTAACTAACTATGAACTCAACAATAGTAGGTAATAAACTTTATCAGTTCCGTAAAAAGAACTACATCTCATTTAGAGAGATGGAAGATATTGTCAAAACCAAATATCAAGATGTTAAAATCTATACAACTAAATTAAGTGGTAGAAATATGGTTAGGGAAATGTACACAACTGACCCAACAGGAACTCCACCAGTATATGATTACGAAGCAGAAGGATATTGGGTATTGTGGGATACTGATGCATCAGGATATAGGACAGTTGTATTAAAAAATATTGAAAAAATAGTAGTAAATGGGGAAACCCTTTATGTAGATTAAATCTAAATAAAGATATGCCAGTAGATAAACCAAAGAGTGGAGAAACCGAAGAACAATATTTAAATTATTGTATTCCAGCAGAAATAGAAGCAGGTATGGACCAAGCTCAAGCAGTTGCAGTATGTTACCAAACATATCGTACTGAAACTAATATGAGTGTTGCAAAAAGAATCAAAAGTTTATTAAAACAAGAATCTAAGTATAGAGGTATTAATCTTAAAGCAGTTGATTTAGGATTAGAAGATAGCTGTTGGCCTGGATATGAGGCAATCGGTACAAAAGAATTAGATGGTAGAGAAGTACCGAATTGTGTACCGCTAAAGGATTAATTATGGAAGATAGATTATTACAATTAGAATTAGATATGGGTCATGCAAAAAGAGATATCGAAGAACTAAGAGATATCGTAATTGCACTATCTCATACGATACAAGATATTGATAAAAAAATTACAAACTTTTTAGATGGCAAAGAAAACAGCTAGTTCAAATACCAAAGTTGGATTTGGTAAAAAGAAATCACAACCAACAGGTAAGACAAGTTATGGTCCTAAAGACCAAAAACCAAAACGCTATCGCGGTCAGGGTCGTTAATACCCCTCATTCTTATTTTAAGCCGGCATATTTCAATTGAAATACAAAACTAAACAAAAGATACAATGGTTACATTAACAGCAGTTAAAAAGAGAGATGGTGAAGATATCTCCTCATTACTGAAAAGATTTAAAAGAAAAGTAGAGAATTCAGGACATTTAGTAGAACTAAGAGAAAGAAGATACTTTGTGAAACCTTCAATGGTTAAACGAATTCAAAAGAACGATATACTATTCAAACGTAAAGTAGAAAAGATATTAGAAGAAGAGAGATTATTGAGAGCAAAAAGTAGGATTTAAACCTACTTTTTTCGTTTTAACCAACTACTCGATATTTAATATTAAGGTTAGCATATTCCTCACGCCATTGGAGCTAACCCTATTTACTTATACTTAGTAGGTTACCCCTTCCATTTCTTTGGAGGGGGTTTTTTTATTTGGAAATCTCATAACATAACCAGATTTATCTAAAATCGTTAGTTTTCATAACTAATTGATACTCAATCTCATGCGTTTTACTATAAAAATAATATAAAATATATCGTAAAATGTTTGGAAATCTCATAAAATCATCGTATATTAGCTTTATAAGTTAAACATAAAACATAAAACAAATGACAAAATCAGTAATTACAACGGAAAAAATGAGGTCTATTTTAGAGGGTGAATTTGGTTACAAATGTAATCAGGCTATGTATGAGTTATCAGGTGAGTTTGTTTGGTTACCAACCAACGAACCAATCGATATGACTCTACAATCTAAATCAATTAAGATGAGTGAATTATCATCTATATTCACAGAATCACAATTAAGAAACCTTATTACTTCAAAATTAAACAAATAAGATATGAATAGTATAGGAATCACAGAATGGATGGTAATAGTTGGACTAACTATTATCTTATTTCCAAAAGTTAGAAAGACATTATATACAATTTTTTTTAAACCATTAAACAAATAAACAAATGACAAAGTTACAAAAAAAAATCAAATTAGAGGGGTTAAAAGTAAAAATCGGTATCAATACTGAAATAGTATCTCATGAAATATACAAAGAAACTGATACACCACATATGCATGATTATTATGTTGAGAAATTAAATGAATATAAAGAAGAGTATTTAGAACTTTTAAGAAGTATTTTAGTTCCAAATAAAACTTATGCAATGGATATGGGTAATTCCATAACCTTATGGGATGACACTAATAATATCGTTTCGTTTCTATATAAGAATATGATTTATGGTGAATACAAAGATGGATACGAAGATTACTTTTACGATAAATCTACACCAGGTAAAATACACAAATATTGTAATGCAGGTAAAGGAACTATGAGTGAGAATCGTGCAGAGATTGTAGAATGTTTACACGTTTCTGATTGGACATTCAAAGTAGAAGATAATGGTATGACAGTTATCACAGGTAGAGCATATGATTGGGATACTGAAAAGATTCATGTAGTTCTAAATAAAGATATCTTCGATACCGATTTAATTATGAATATCAGTTTAGTTTCAATTTAAATTCAGAAAATAATTTCCAATAACCTGATGACTTTTAAAAAATGCCCCGTTATTATATAAAAGCACTTTAAGTTATGAATACGAAAATAGAAAAGTATAAGTTACTTTTTGATTATTACGATGGTAATGGTAAAAAGTATGAGTTCAATGGTACAGTTTCAGTAGGTAATTACGGAACTATCTTTGCACATCAAGCAAAGAGAGGTAAAACAAATGTTGCAGGTTGTTTTAAATTCGGTAGAAAAACTGAACAAGGATACCCACAAGTTGTTCTTACTGATGTAAATGGTAACAAAGGATGGTTTTACGTTCACCGATTAGTTGCAACTGTTTGGTTAAAAAAGAAATCATTTCAGTATGATGTAATGCATTTAGATGATAACCCAACTAATAATCATATTTCTAATCTAAGATGGGGAACACACTTAGATAATATGAGAGATAAAATAAATAAAGGTAGATGTAATATGATTGGTAAAACAAAGTATGCTGATGATGTTTTAATCGATATCTACAATAGAAGACAAAGAGGTGAATGTAAATGGGCAATTAAAGAAGATTATCCAGATATTAAACATTCTACATTCTCACACTTCACATCAGGTAGAGCATTAAGATTAAGAGGGTTAATTCAGTAAATTTTTCGGTTTAAATCCATATTTCAGAAAATTTTACTTATTTTATGTAATATATACCTTGAGGCCAAAGTACCTAATATATATTAGTAGAAAGAAACAGATGTGGTCAGACATCTATAAAAATAACGAACTTATAGTTCAAACTAACCCAATGATGAGTGGAACTGACCTTCTACTCTGATTTGGGTTTTTTATTAAATTATGGCAACATATAGAAAATTACACACTACATTTTGGACAGACCCATTTGTAGAAGATTTATCACAAGAACAAAAATTGTTCTATCTTTATTTAATCACTAATACTAAAACTAAACAAAGTGGAATTTATGAAATTACTAAAAAGTATATTGCATATGAAACTGGATTTGGTATTAAAGAAGTAACTGAATTATTACAATTCTTTGTTGAGAAAGGTAAGGTATTATATTCTGAAACTACTAATGAGATTGCAATAACTAATTGGACTAAACATAATCAAAGTGCTTCTCCAAAAGTATTAGAATGTATTCTTAAAGATTTAAAAGATGTTAAAGACATAACTCTGATTAAAGAATTATACAATGAAGAATATGTTAATCAAATCAGTAATGTGGATAAACCTTATAAACCATTTATAGAGTATTTATTAAGTATTCATACACTACCGATAGAGTATCCATACACTACCGATACTACTACAAACTTAGATTTATACTCTATGGATACCAATCCACAACAAGAACAAGCACAAGCAGAAGCAAAAGAAGAATTAAAAAAAGAAGTACAAGTAGAAGCAGAAACACTAACACAACCTATTTCAGTTAAGGGTTCTAATTCTTTTTTTGAAATTCAGAATAAAACTATTTTAACTGCTGATGAGTTTGATACAAAATTTAAAATATAAAATAATTTACTCAAATCGCTGTTAAGAGCAAATCACAGCATATTTATATAATATATAAAATACACAATCCAATGGCAAAACTAATACCAAATCAATCACACTATGATTGTACTCAATGTAATACAACCAAACCAGCATCAGAGTTTTATGTAAACAGAAAAAGAAAAACCGGTTTACAAAAATATTGTAAAACTTGTTGCAAAGAAAATAATTCAGAGTTTCGTTTAAAAAGACCATCCTACTATTGGGGTGATGATAATACATTAGGTTACTTAGAAAAGAACTATGATAGGTTTATGGAAATCTTAAAGAAATCTAATGCTGCAGATAAATCAAATAAAATCTACGCGATACCTACACCTGATGGAACTTATATCGGAGCTACATCTCGTCACTTACATGCTAGAAAATCAGACCATAAGTGGAGTTACTTAGGCTATAGAAAAGGTTTAAAGAAAGTAAGAATACCTGGCCTTTATGATGTGTTAGATAAATACCAAATTGATATGGTTGAGATTATCTTTAACTCAATGTACATCTTAGAAGAATGGGAAGGTGATAGAAAAGAGTTAATGCAAAGAGAAAGAGATTATATTCAACAATGGATTTCAGAAGGTAAACCAGTCTTAAATAAAATGAAAATTAAATAGTATGAAGAACATAGGATGTAAAATCAAATTAGGAACGATTCTAGCGGGCATCATTGATGTTATTACAATAGGACAAGGAAAATACTTATCGAGTTGGATAGCAATGAAATTAGGGTATGCCTCGTGTAAATGTTGTGAACGTGAAGAATGGTTAAATCGATTGACTTGTAAATCATTCGATGGTAAATGTAACGGAGTAAAATTATGGTAAAAGTACATAAGATAGATGATGAGACAGTTCTATTAGAATTAGAACCAACACAATATTATCACCTTTGGAATATCGGTGATTTATATGACCATCTTTACAAAGGTGAAAAGAAGATGACATTCTATGTAGAAGATTTCCCAATCCACATAGATAAACTAAAAGAATATGCAGAAGAACTTAAACAAAACAAAAACAAATAAATAAAAAACAATTATGAGTTTAATCACACCAACATCCGGTTCATCATTCATTGATATCAACGGAGAACTTACAAAAAATGTAGAAACAGAACTAAGAGAAGATTCAATGTACTTAGTAGATTTTTCTAAACTAAATTCAGTACAAGATTTAATTACGGTCTTCGCCGCAATGGGAGTCTCCTTCCATAAATCTCATCCGCATATAGCTATGGTTAAACCATTCTTAGCAATTGATAATCCAATTCCATTCCCACAAAAAACAAAGTAATATGAATACACATCCTTTTACAATTGAGGAATACCAACAATTGAAGGAAGTTATTATTCCAATTAAGGAATTTCTTCCTGACAATCAATTAAGATTTGTTTGGGATTCTTATATGAGATTAGAAGAGAGAAGAGAACCACAACCTTGTTCTTGTGGTTCTGCAGCAAAGTATTGGGCTGCAGCAGTTACATCCTTAAAACAATTTATTAAAGAAACGGAAGAGAATAATAGATGATAAGTGGAAGTATAGAATGGGAAAACAACCAAAGATTACAAACTCTTTACAAAAAACACAACGAATGGTTACATGCTGTTGCGTATAAATTAACAAAAGATTACGATGAGTCTTGTGATTTAGTTGGTTCAGTTTATCTATTTCTTGCTGAAAAAATAAATCCAAAATTATTTTATATGGATTCATTTAACTTACAATATCTC
>Ga0247723_1001075_pt1 | contig 16566 bp, 8 predicted proteins | sample MSEWelMarce5H_FC_FD_189079 | JGI IMG/M metagenome (GOLD analysis project Ga0247723, IMG submission 189079) | Subsurface sediment microbial communities from gas well in West Virginia, United States - MSEEL Well Study Marcellus 5H_FC | ecosystem: Environmental > Terrestrial > Deep subsurface > Rock...
TCTATTCATTCCTTCCAAACTTCTTTGTTCCTCAGTTAGGACACTTCCAAACAATTAAGAACTCAGGAGTAGGCGCAAGTATCTGGAATCATAACTTGTCTGTCTTTACTTATCAGACTTACTACGGAACTCTTTATCCTTACATTCTAGAGTATAACGTAAACTCATTCCCTCAAGTATCTACAGTTAACTCTGTTACTTTGATGCAAGACATCCAAGAATATTATTCTGACTACGAGTACTATTCTTTGTCTACTGCAAATAAAAAGAATGTAGCAAACTTTACTAAGGCTATCATCTACAACAAAGAACAGTCATCTGGTATTATTAAGTTGATTCCTGAAGAGTTTGGTAACACAAGACAGAAGATAACCTATCCTAGAATGACTACAACAGGCATAGAAACGCTTATCTCTCGCAGAGAACAGTTGTATACCTTTAACGGATTTTGGAACGTTGCAGCGCAAGGAAATGGGCAACCTCTTTGGTCAACTCAGTGGAGTGACTTAGTAACTCAGTATCCAATAGATAAAGTACCGAACACTAAGAGTGTAAGAGCTGTATCTGTATCTTATCAGAAAGCTAAGATTAAATCAGACTTTGCTAAAGTAAGATTGATTCAGGATCAGTACTCTAGATTTAAGTTTATTAACACAATCCAAATAACACAAACCAATCCATAATACCATGAAAGAAAAAGAACTTTTCACCACAGTGAAGCCAGAGATAGTAATAGGACAACTGTTCCAGTCTCGTGACATCATTCACATTGCACACTTGCAGACAACTTCTTTTAGTGAGCACAAAGCACTAGACGGTTACTACACTGAAATTATTGACCTAATTGATGATATTATAGAGTCTTACTTCGGAACAATAGGTAAAAGACTTAACTTTAAGATTCCTGCATCTGAGTATATGAATGCAAAGACTCACTTAATCTATATGAAAGATTACATGATGAAGCATCGTGGAGTATTCGGTATGGAGAACACTCACCTACAAAACTCAATTGATGAGGTAATTAGTTTAATTACTAGTACCTTGTATCAACTTACTTTAACTTAAACTAAATAAAACTATATGAATCGCTTAAAAAAAGCTTACTCTACCTGCATGAGTTGCGGAGGTAAGAAAATGAAATTTGGAGGTAAGAAGAAGCCAGCATTTAACGCTAGTACCTTGCCCAGTGGTAAAGGTATTACTCCTACTAAGGTAGAAGGGATTGATAAAAGTAACTTTCCTATGCCTGAGTTTAAAGCAGGTCAAAGTAGACTTAATTATAATAGGTCTCTTTCTTCTCCTGGGTACGAAGACTACGTAAATAAAAAAGGTCAGAACGTTAGAGTTGCTGATCAAATGAAGGTTAGAATAAATCCAGAAACAGGAAAAAGAGAAATGCAGATGGAGTGGCCTAGAATGATTGGTAGCTCTCGTGCAATTGGCTTTGAAGACGATTGGAATCCTAAAAGATCAAATGACCTAGAAGACCAGTATAAGAAAGGTGGTTTGAAGATGAAGTCAGGTGGTAAGTGGATTCAGTCTGCTATTAAGAAGCCAGGTTCTTTCACAGCACAAGCTAAAAAGGCTGGAATGTCTGTACCTGCTTTCCGTAATAAAGTATTGGCTAATAAGTCTGCATATTCTTCTACTACTGTAAAGAGAGCTAACTTAGCTAAGACTCTTGCTAAAATGAAAAAGTAATGTTTGTCCCAGGAGTAAACGGTTCTATAATTGCAAATTCTAATGCACCCACAGGTTCAAAGCTTAAGGGTGCATATAAGAATTCTAAAAAGCGTAAAATGCCTAATGGGGGTCTTACCTACACTCCGTACTCTAAATCTCAGAATCAGTATACAGACACTCCATCTCCTAGACCAATTATAAAACCAAGAGTTGGAGATACTATTAATCCTAACTATGAACGTCTCTACACTGATTTAACAGTAGATGTTGGATCTTATGTTCCAGGACCTATAGGAAAAGGATTTAATGCTATATCTATGATGAGAGCAGCAGATAACGATAACTATAATCAAGGATTAGATCTTGTACCTGGTAAAAAGGCAAATACTATCAGTGTAGTAAATGATATTTATAATATAGCTAATGCTAAACCTTATAAGTACCCAGGAAGGAAACTAGCAGATGGAGGAGAGGTAGAGTCAGAAGATGAGTCAGAGGACGACAAAGAGATGGTAGATGGAGTAGCAAGTATCTTACGCAGAGTAAAAGATAAAAAGAACAGATTACAGCTAGCTAATCAACTGGCTAAACAATTTAACAGAGAAAAGGTAAAGTATGATTTAAAATCATTCCTGAAAAAATCTAAAGTAAAAAAATGAAACAGATGATAAAACGTAAAGATGGATCTTACTCACAGAGAGGATTGTGGGATAATATCCGTGCTAAGAGAGGTTCTGGAAAGAAACCTACTCCAGAGATGCTTAAGCAAGAACGTAAGATTAAACGTAACATGGCTGAAGGCGGTAAGATGCCTGCTAGTGTTGCTAAAGCTAGATTCGTAGCAGCTAACAAAGGAAATGTATCTGAGGCTAGACAAGATGCTTCTAAGTACGGATACAAGTTTATGGCTGGTGGTAGACTTAAGGCCGCTTACATGGCTAAGGGTGGAACCATTGCTAAAACAACTAAAGGACCAGGTGCTAACTATCGTCCTACTAAGCAAGGTGCTGGTATGACCAAGAAAGGAGTTATGGCTTATCGTAGAGCTAACCCAGGTTCCAAATTAAGTACTGCTGTTACAGGTAAGGTAAAGCCAGGTAGCAAAGCAGCTAATCGTAGAAAGTCCTACTGTGCTCGCTCACTAGGTCAGTTGCGTAGATCTTCACAGGCTACACAGAATGATCCTAATAGCAGAATCAGACAAGCACGTAGGCGTTGGAAGTGCTAAACTAAAACTAAAACTAAATATATGGCAACTAAAGCATCTAAAACTAAATCAACCTCTACAGCTTCTAAGTTCAAAGTTAAACCTAAGATCAGAAGAAAAGGAGTTGTAGCAAAGACTAAAGCTTCAAAGTTAAAGTCTAGCAAAAATTATCTTAAGAAAAGCAGAGGACAAGGGAGTTAATTCTCCCTTGCTTTTTTTTATTAATCTTGTATATTTGTATAACTAGCTTATTCTCAAGTAGTTATTAACTTTCTATGTTAATAACATAATTCATTAAAACATGTTAAGAAACAGACTTTTTAAAAGATTCGCTAAAAACGGTATCGAAGAACCTGTAGATAAAATATCTAATGCAGGCTTAGATCCTATTCAGCAGTATCCCACTCTTGAGGAGATAGCTAGTAAGATGAAACCTATTACTCCTGGTATGATGGGAGTAGGTACTCCTAAGACAGAAAAGGAATACGAAAAGAAATTTGGACAATTAGATATCTCTCCTGAAAGCTTTGAGCCTAAGGCTATTGATCCAATAGAAGAGAAGGGGCTTTTTGGTAATCGCATGTTTGAAAACATGTTTAACCAAGAACAAGCTCTTAGAGAAGGAGAACAAGAAACAAGTACTCCTAATAGTGTAAAGAAAGCACAAGACATAAGTAATGAAGTTGCTTCTCAGTACGATCCTCAAAAACAATTTAAGTTTCCAAATCTAGGTATAGATTCTGGGGACGCAATTACACTAGGACTGTACGGAGTAGATGCGGCCTTAGGTTATAATCAAGACTTAAAAAATCAACGTAAGTTTAACGAATCAATACAACAAAGAGAATCTAAGCCCGTATACGACTACAACTTTATGTATGGTCGTACTACAAGTGGAGGCACAGAGTATCAACCTACAATTAAAGCAGAAATGGGTGCAAAAATAAACAAGCGTTATGCTAGTGAAGGCATGAACGATGTAGAGATCGAAGGTGGAGAATTTATCCAACTTCCTAACTTAGATACTGAGATGGCAGAAGGCCCTTCTCATAGTAACGGAGGTATCCCTACAAACCTTCCTGATGAAACTCGTGTATACTCTAACAATCTAAAGCCAGAAGGATCTAAGAAGACCTTTGCTCAGATTGCTAAGAACTACGACATTACTTCTTATAAGAAAACTTTAGAGAATCCTTTTGCTAAGCAAGTAGATAAAGACACTGCTAGCTTAATGATGCAACGTAACCAAAAGATTCTTGATGATCTTTTCAGAGATCAACAGATTCTTAATGGAGACTCTAACGGAGAAGTAGAAGCAAAGAATGGAGCTAGCATTAACAATGCAGGCTTTAAGGCTCTTCCTCAAAGTGTGCAAGATAAAATACTTGCAGAAATGAAGTATGGAGGATCTGCTCAAAAAGAAGCCCAGTCTTTAGAAATGGCTGATGGAGGTAAGAAAAACCCTCAACCAGATATTACTAGTCTCCCTCCTGAAATTCGTAGTTACGCTAAGTGGGACCCTACATTCAAGAAAGAAGACGGTACACTGGGTGTTTATAGATTAGAAGTTCCTTCTAACTTAGACTTTGATGCTAAGACTAACATAGCAAGAGCAGCAGAGACTTACGGTATTAAAAACCTAGTACAAACCTCTAACCAAAGAATTACAGGTTCTCCTAATGTTAAAGGCTTTTATGCTGGACTTTCTCCACAAGACTTTGAGCAAAAGATTGTAAGAGAAAGACTTGGTAAAGACGAAGCAAGTAAACTGAATGAACTTGATACTCGTAAAAAAGCATTTGAGATTCTTGGAGTAGATCCTAGTAGTTATGATATTAACGATCCTACTAAACTCTATAATGACGATTACTTTAGAGAGAGTGTATTCTATCCTAAGTTTCAGAAGTATTTACCTGAAGGTCAATTTAGACCTGTAAAAGGAAACGATAAAAGTTTTGGATTTGAACACTTAGATGCAAAGCCTGTTCCACCAGAAAAACCAAAAACTCCAGAAGGTAGTAGTGGTACTCCTCCTGAAGGAACAAAGATAAACAATGTAACTCCAGCTAAGACAGGTAAGTATACTCCAGGACAGTTTCCTTTGTATCAGGCTATTCCTGAAGCTATGGGACTTGCTCAAGCACAAGAAATCTATCCTTATGCTATTCCTGAAATAGATGCTCCTTACGTTCGTCCTCAGACTTTAAATATCCAAAGCGAATTACAGGATATTGATAACTCTGCTATTGCCGCTATGAGAGCAGGTGCTGATCCTAACATGACTTATATTGCTGGATTAGACGCTAAGCAAAAAGCTTTCCAGACCAAACAGAACTACGATGCAGAAGGTAGAACTAGAGCAGATATGTCTAATGCACAGATGTCTATGCAAGCAGATCAGTTCAATGCTCAAGCATTTGATCGTGTATACAATAACCTAGTAGGACAAGCAAGAGATGCTCAGTCTGCAGAAAAACAAGCAGCAGTATCTAGTTTAGTAAATAAAAAAGCTAAATTTGTACAAGATGAGAACCTTAAAGCTATGGGTATTCCTATTGTTGCTCCTGGATTTAATGTTACCTCAGAAGGTCAGATTACTTTACCTGAGAACATGAGAGCTGCTTTTGATTTCTATACTTATATGAAGGATCAAGAAAATCAAGCAGCACCAAAGACTACAGCTAAAAAAGGAATGTATAAAAAACCTAAATATTAAACCATGCCAATTTCAGCACAACATACAAGATTTGTTTACCCTGACTACATCTCTCCCTTACCAGCAGACGAGTTACTTAAGTTTGCTTCTAAGAAACAGGAGATGTATGATGAGGGAGTTGCTAAAGTGCAACAGAACATTGATTCTTATAATTCTCTAAGAAGTTCTATTCTTACAGACGTAGAGAAAGAATACTTTGATAAGTCTATGGGTAATCTAGTTAAGGCTATTAGTAACAGTGCAGGATTAGATTTCTCTAACAAAGCAAATGTTCAAGCAGTACTTAACATAGGTAAGCCTTTAGAAAGGGATACTAACATAACCACAGCTATCTCTAATGGAAAAGAAGTTTCTAGGCGACAAGCAGAACTTGCTAAGATGAAGCCTGAAGCTAGAAGTGCTGCTAATGATTCAGATTACTTTGAAGATGTTCAGGACTACATGAAGAGTGGTAAGCTAGGTTACAAACTAGGAACCAAAGAATACACTCCTTTTATTGATGTATCTGCTAAGGTACAAGAAATGATGAAAGGTGCTAAAGAGAATGGAACCTTAGAAGAATACTCTGATGGTCAATACATCAGAACTATATCAGTTAAAGGTCTTAGTGAGCAAGAGATTGCAGCTAAAGTAAGAGCAACCCTTGGAGCAAAAGAACAGAATCAATTGCGTATAGACGCAATGTATGATGTAAAACAACGTGGAGTTGAAGCAGCGCATGCAGACGTAGTTAATTATTATAGTGCATTAAGTAGTTCTACTCAAGCTGGTTTAGCTTTATCTGCTGAACAACTTAGAAAAGCAGAAGCAACTTATGCAAGAACTCCTACCCCAAGTGCTAAGAAACAACTTGAACAGATTAAAGAACAGAATCAACAATTTAGAATACAGTCTCAGATTGCACAAGATAACTTAAGTAAGATTTCCGACATAAGTAACTTTAATCCTAATCAATACGTTTCTCTATACCAAGATAAGTTTATTTCTAATCAAGCTAACGCTTATGCTTATCGTCAGGTAGAAAAGAAAATGCAGGCAGATCCTTATGGTACTCAAGCACAATCTCACAGAAATGCTAAAGAACTTGCAGTACTAAAAGCAACCTTAGACAAACAAGTAGCAGAAGCAACTGTACCTAAAGGTTCTCAGATACTAAGTAACGTAGACCAGTATAATATTACAGCAGATGTTCCTAACACACTAGGACAAATGGTTCAAGCCTACAAAGGAAGAACTATTAACTATAACGTTAATGGTGTACCACAAAAATCAAATGTAGGTTCTGCTCTTCAAAGTATTAGTGAGTTGATGCAAAAGAATAATCCTGCAAACCTTAAAACTATTATTGAAAAAGCAAGTAGTTTGGTTAACCAAGACTTTATACAGGGAGCAGATGCAGAATTCTTAAAGTCCGTTATCAACAAAGCAAACTCTCTTAATCAGACTTATAATAAGTATAAGGCACTTACTGAAAAAACTGATAAGGCAGGTAATGTAAGTTATGAGGAAGATCCTACTCTAATGGTTAACAACGGAAATCAATCTATACCTGCTTCTCAATACTTTAATTTGCCTCTGACTACACTTATAGATGATTCAGATCAAACTGTAATCTACAGGTACAAAGAACCTACTCAGTAAACTTATGGCTGAAAATCAAAACCCTACTCCTAAACCTGCACTAAAACCTATTAGTGTAGGTTTCATTCCTGAAACTCGTATAGGTGCTGCTTCTGGTGGTACACTAGGAAGTAGTGCTGCAAGTAGTCAGTTTCTTAGAGGACAAGATATAACTAGAGTAAATAATCAAATATCTGCTTACGAAAAACAGTTAGAGACTATTAACAGGGAGAACGCAAAGAGAGCTGCAGAAATAGATGCAGCCTTTGACATTGCTTCTAAGATTACTTTAGAGAAGTCAGGGTCTATTATACCTACAGTTAATAGTCCTAAGATGGAAGTTGCAGGAGCTCCTAAGGGTAGTATCCTTCTGGACAATGGGACTGTAAAGTTGCCTAATGGAAAGATCATTAGTAACTCTGCTCCAGTTGCAGGAAACCTACAAGGAATTAATCCTGTTGCAGAAGAAAAGAAAAGATCAAAAGGTATCATAGATCAAACCTATGGACTTGAAGATCCTTTATCAGACGAACTAGATAATAAGATAGGAGATCTTACTGAGCAATACTTAAATGCAAAATCTGCCTTAAGTACTAACATAGCTAACTCAGCTTTCTCTATGGGTACAGTAAGAGCTAATACTGATACTAGCCGAGTAACAAAACTAGAGAAGGATTTAGAAAACTTAAAGAAGCAACAGTCTGTAATCAATCAATACAAATCTGATTTACAAATTAAGAAAGCAACAGAAGACTACATTGCTAACTTAAAAGCAAAAGGACAATCTTTTAACTCTACTACTTCTAAGGGTTTGATTGATCAAGTAAAGATGATCAAAGCCCAAGAAAGAAATAGGACTAGGGGAGATCTATTCTATGATGACAACATGTTTGAGGTCTATACAAAGGAACGTATGGGATCAAATGACCTTACTGACTACAGTCACACAGATCGTAGCTTAGGAAGCCTTATTCAAGTTGTATCTAGGGAAATGCAAGTAGCAGATCCTACTGTAGCTAAAGACCTTCAAGGTGTATTAGGTCAACTACAGAAAGACTATAACGCTCACGCTAAATCTAACCAAGACGCTTACGATCACTTCTATGGTACCTCTCAGAGATATAGAGAAGCAAGTCTTCCTAACAAAGCAGGTATTTTTGTTAAGACACAAATACTTCAGCCAATATTTGAGGGATTAGGAAATTTTATTCTTCCTTTTATTCCTACTACTAAGTCAGGAGAGTACGATTTAAATACTTGGAAAGAAACTAATCTAGTTGGTGATATGATTCTTGCCGACCTAGATGGTGATAATAAGATTACGGATAGAGATAGAGACCATTTAGGAAACTTTCAACAACTAGGACAAACCTTTACTTATACCAAAGAAAAGATGGTTGATGGTAAAAAGGTTTTAACTACAGAGTATAACTTAGGATCTATTCCTGCCTTAGCTTTTAGAACAGGTGCTGAGATGGCACCTACTTTATTTTTAACTAAAGGACTAATGGGTGCAGGAATGGGAGCAAGACTAGCTACCTTTTTACCTGTAGCCACAAGTTCTACTCTTCGTTCTTACGAACAAAACAAAAAGAACTACAAAAGCAAATTAGATGCTTTTAATGTAGGAGCAATGCAAGGTATTATAGAAGGACTTACAGAATCTATAGTTCCTGATATTGGATACTTTACAGGAACAAAGAGTCTAGCTACTAAGTCTTTGTCTGCTGCTGAGAGAAAGTATGCTATTGCATCTACTTTGATTCCAGAGTTGAATACAATGTCAACTAAGGCTAGAACAGCTTTCTTGATGGGATCTTCTGCAGTTAAACAAACAGTACAGGAAGGACTTGAGGAAGAGATCTCAATGTTTGCTAACTACGCTTTAAATAAACTTTACACTACAAAAGACTCTATGTATGGAGAACTTCCTGAGGAGTTAGATGCATCTAGTCTAGAGTCTGTAGGCAGTTCTATTTGGAAGACATTTGCTGAGTCTGCTGTAGCAGGTTCTTTGATGACAGGAGTTAGTGTATATAAGTCTAAGAAGATTGACAACAACCTACTTAGATTTAACGTAGCTACCAATCCTAAGTTATTTAAAGAAGAACTTACTAAACTTAGAGATAAGGGAGAAGTTACTCCTGAACAATACTCTGCTGCAATCTTAGAGAATAATAGACTTACTCAGTTAAAAGAACAAGCTGATAGAGTTATGCTTAATCTGGTTGATCCAGAAACATTACTAGAAGACACAGACAAACAGTTTGGTTACTTTAGCGGATTGCTTAAGCGTAGTGATCTATTAACCAAAACAGGTTTAGACTTTGATAAGATGACTCCTGAAGAACAGGACGATTTCAGACTTAGGGTAGAAGAGGTAGAAAAAGAAATAGAAGGATACGAGAACGAAGCATTAAAGTATGCTAACTCTACTCCAGAAGAAAGAGAGAAAGTTTTAGAGAAGATGATTACTAGGAACCTAGAAAGAACTAGTAAATCAAATGACCCCTTTCAATTACAATCAGAGGCTCGAATACTAGAGTCAACTATAAGAGCTGCTGAGTTATCAGGCAAAGGTTCTCCTGTTATGACCTCAGGAAGAAACCAATTGATGGAGTCTATACAGAAACGTATACAAGAACTACAAGTCATAGAAGATAATAATAACACAGTATTTGAGAACCAATTATTGAACATGCCTATTGAAGCTCTTGGTACTAGTATGAGAGTAGGAGAAGCTTCTAGGATTTCAAGACTAATTGCTTTAAATGCAAGAAACATAAGAGGAAGTGTTCTCACTACTTTAAATCAAAGATTATCTGAAGTTGCCAAAGTAGCTCAAGAAGAAATTGCTAGCCTCCCACCAAAAGAAAAAAACAAAGTAATTGCTAAAGAACTCGCACGTGTAGAGACTCTTTTTCCAGGTACAGCTTTTAACAAATTAGCTGTAGAAAACTTATTCAATATGCCTTTGACTGAAGAAGAGCATAAAGAGGTAGTAACAGAAACTGCAAAGAATGTAGCAAGGGACGGTGAAAAGATTTCTGTAGAAGAGACAATTATTCCTGACGAGAAAGATCCAATAATGAATGCTGTTATTGCTAACTTTCAAAAGGAGCCCGAATTCATCCAGCAAGAAGACGAAGATGGTAATATTGTACAAGTAGAGAATCCTAAAAGAAGACAAAAGAGAGACGGAGCTATAGCTTCTCTTAGTAACTCTAAATCTAAACAACAATTAAGATCTAGAGTAAAGTCTTTGTTTAGTGCCTTGGGTTATACTTCTGAGGAGGTAAACAAAGGCTTAGACGATCTTAATGATATACTTGATGGTGTAGAGCCAAAGTCTCCAGGAGAAATCTACGACTTTCTTAAATACTTAAACCAAGAAAAATTACGTGCTCTTCCTGCTACATCAGAAGTTACAACTACTCCAGATATAACAGAAGAAGGAGACGTTGTTACTCCAGAACCTGAAGTAGTTGTAAGTGATATTACCTTAGATCCAGAAGTTCCAGTTGAAGTTTCAGTCGAAGTTCCAGCTGAGGTTCCTACTGAAGTAGTTAATCCTAAACTAGATGGTCTAACAGTTAAACCTGTTAACCACACTACTGCACAAGAAACTAAAGTTAGTGCTACTAGTCCTACTGTGTTTACTAACTCTAATGCTGTAACACAATCAAATATACTTAAGACAGTAGGTAAAAATCCTGAGTCTTATATGGTAAAGGTTATGGACTTATTCTCGTTCATAACAGAAGCTATTGGTAAGCGAGCAATACCAAACTTGGCTAAGATATATTCTAAAGTAGGAGAAGCAGTAAAGTCAGGTAATCAAGAAGAGATAACAGCATTGAGAGAAGAGTTTATGGCAATCTTCCCTGAAGGTACTTTCTCTACACAGATGTTAGACTATATTTGGGAGAAACAATTCATCTTAGGTAAGTCTGATCAAGAGGTTACCATAAACAATGCAGATGCTACTCCTATTCAGATTGCTGAGACTTATAAAAAGAAAGAAGGAGTTGTTACTTTCTTTACTGGAGAAAAGAAAGTTTCTTACGTAGTAGAGGTAACTGGAAAAGTAGTAGATGGTAAGATAGAAGTCATAAGCAAAAAAGGCTTAAAGACATCACTAGTATCTCCTAGTAGCTTTACTCCTTCTACTGTACTACCTATAAATGCAAGAGCAGAGTTCTTTCAGATCAACTCCGTAATGGCTACTATAGTAAATAAGTCAAATGGAAAGCTTAGTACATTTGATACGGAAGGAAAGAAAACTAGTAAAGGTAAAGTAAACGCTTTAGTTCCTTTGTCTAGACAAGATTCTGCAATAAACGAAGTAAGAGAGAATATAAAAACAAATACTCCTGTAAACTTTACTGGACCTATAGTAGGTAATGCTGCTGTAACTAGAGCTAAGTCTTACGAAGATTCTGGGGTAGGTGTGTACTTAGAGTTTGACAATTCTAACTACTCTTCTACTATTTCTACACAGACAACTGTACAGTTTGCACCAGAGGTAACTACTCAACCTACTCAACCTACAGAACCTACTCAAGTTAAAGATACTAAAGCTGAGATAAATAAAAAAAGAAAACAAGAAATTGGGGAAACACAAAAACTTAAATTTGCAAAAGTTGGGGATGTCTTATATAGTAAAAGTGGTACTAAATATGAAGTACTATCTAAGAAAGACAAGTATGGAAGGAGTTTAGAATTTAGACGTAATGACAAAGAGGAACTTACAATCAATCCGAAAACAGTTAGTGAGTCTAAAGATAGTTTTGCTCAAGAGTATTTATATTATAAACCTTATTCAGAAGTCCAAAGAATCAATGCAAAATATGATGCAGAACTAGCTGCTTTAGAACAACCTGCTGTAGATGAGAGTGCTGTGGTTGTAGACATACCAAAAGACTTAATGAACATTCTTACAGGAAACGTAACTAACAAAGCAACTAGTTCTCAGAACAATCCTATTACTCCTGACCAACAAAATCAGGAAGAAGACGCTGCTTCATGTGGCATAAAATAAGTAACTAAAAAATTTAAATAGATTATATTTGTAGATATGGCAAGAATAACCTGTCCTGATAGAAGTACTCCAGAGTTTGCTGAGTTGAGTGATGCCTTAGGCGACTCTACCTTAGCTTTCTATCTGTGGAGAAAGAATAACTACTTACCTTTAGATAAAGTAGATGTAAATGGTCAGGAGGAAGCTAACCCTTTATTTGACGAAGTATTAAGTACTATTGCTGAAGGAAACCGTAAGTTGGCTTTAAAAGCAGTTGCACGTACTCTTATGCCTGAGTTTCAAGAAAAATACGGAGAAGAAGAGATAGGGACTACAATAGACTTTTTAAAACAAGATTTAGAGGATCTAAATAACAAACTACAAAAAAGAGAACTAGGTAACATACAAGCACAACAAGCTCCTAATGGTATAGTACTTACTATCCCTACAGAAACTGGCGATGTAGTATTTAACGAGGACGAGAGTGAGGAGATTTTTAATAATCTCTCTTTTCTTAGTGCTACCTACGGACCTAAAGAAGTACTAAAACTTCTTAACGTCAAACTAGAAAGAACTAGAGAAAAGATAGTAACTGATCATACCCTAGTAGGTGAGGCAGAAAAGCAACAAGCTACTAACTTAACTTTACTTATAAATAACTGGGATGCTGTAAGTGCGTGGTATAAGTCACAGGAGCCTGTATTTGGCTTAAGCTCAGAAGCAGACTCTAATACCTATACAGATGAGTCAGGACAAGAAATAGAAGACTTTACAGGTAGTACAAATACCTATAATAAGAATGCTCATGACAAGGGACAAAAAGACTTGGCATCTGCTGATGTAATTAAAATTGTTCAGTCTCTTCCAGAGTATAAAAAACTTACAGCTAAGGAACAGAAAGAAGTAGCTCAAGGAGAGAAGTCAATTAATGACTTTATTACTTTAGGTTCTATTTTGGGTCTTCCTATTACGGGAGAGTTCTCAAAGAACTGGAACTTGCTTTCCTCTAGTCTTACTGGGATTACTGACTACAATCTACTTAGGGACGAGTTAACTAAGTTAAGCAGAACATATCCTCAATTCCTTAATCTTTTAAAGGCTCTTCCTGATCCTCAAAGTCAAAGTGTTTCTTTAGGTAATACTACCCTTGCTGCAGCATTTCAACAAGTAATGTCTATGCCTGAGATAACTGCACAAAAGTTATCTATCAAACTTATTACTAAAGACAATAAACCAGAATATACTACTAAGGTATTTGAGTTAGGTACAAAGACTATTGCTAACTTGATGAACTACTTTGATGCAGACTATGCTTCTACTATGCCTTCTATGTTGCTTAGTGATAGTCAAGCGTTAGATGTAGAAAAAGTCTTAAAACCGTTTATAGTTAATGGTCAATCCCTTAGTACTAGAATCAGAGCCTATGCAGATTCTGTTAAGGGAAGAAACTTTACGGATACTGCCGAAGGTCGTAAACTGTTAAATGAAGTTTACTTATTCCACAAAGCAATAGGTATTATTCCAACTAATCCTCTTTTCATGGAGAACAAGGGAAAGTTTGCTACCTTCCTACAGTCTTCTGCTAAGGTCACTGCAGATCTTTATGATAAGTTAGAAGCTAGTGTAGATAATAAGTCAATCACTCAGCCTCTTTCTTACTTGTATAACTATGCAGGTACAGGTAAATTAAAAGGATTATCTGATTCTGTTACTTCAATTATTAAGTACTATGCACAGTTTGAAAGAGAGTTCTCTTCTGGTTCTTACTTGAATCCAGAAAACAAACTACAGTATAACCGTGTACAGTATTTTTACTTAACTCAAGTTACTAATACTCTTGAGAAGGTTTCTTCTTATGGGGAGTTAATAAGCATGCCTGAGTATGCTCACTTAGACATTCGTAAGAATCCAAACATGATTGGTTCTCTCTGGTTAGAGAAGATGTTTGGTATCAGTACTAAGAGAATGACTCTACAGACTTTAGTTGATCGACTAGATGCTGGAGAACAGTTCCCAAAGAAAACAATAAATCCTTTTACAAAAGATAATTTTAGTATTTCAATCCAAAACTATGCAGGAGTTACAGTAGAAGGCAACCATAAAAAGAACTCGACTACTACAGGCCTTACTCCAGAAGATAAGATCTTGCAGGATTTCTTTTCTTTCTTCTCTCAAGGTATAGTAGAGAATGTTCGTTTTGGTGATAAGGGAACTTCATATGCTACTGTTCTTGCAGGTAAGCCTGAAGACAGGGTTTACTTTAAGTTAAGTGAGGAAGTAATGAGGGAGACTAATCAAGTTATCCCTACAACAGAAAAAGCAGTAGTAGAACAATTTACTGAATATCTAAAGAGTGAGACTGCTCGCCTAAAATACCTTATTAGAAAACCTGGAAAAAGCACTTACCACAAGAACGGTAAGAACTTATTCATATTTAAAGACATTCTTCCCTCTGAGGTATATAACGCATTAGTTAATGCAGAGACTGAAGAAGCAATAGATGTAGAGTACTTAAACATTAGGCAAAATCTAAAAGAGTACTTAGATAAGTACTTCCAAGAGAAGACTGCAGAGTTTAAAGCTAGTTTGATGGAAGCCGTTTACCCAGACGATTCTTTGCTTCCTACTCCTACAGATCCTAAACTAAGACTTAATAGAGTAATTGATAGATTAAATAAAAGAAACTTCTTTGACACAGGTATCAATAAAAAATCAGTACCTATCTCAGAAGCTAACTTTGATTACCTTATAGCTAACTACTTAAAGAATGACTTTGTTCACAAAGCAGAGTTCTTTAAAATGTTTATAGGGGATATCGCTAACTTCCAAGTAAAGGGAGATTATAGGGAAGTATTTAAACGTATTCCTTTTACCTCTTCTCCTGGTTATGTTCCTCACGAAAATCCAGTAGTTACTAACTTCTTAAACAACAGTCCTTATACTAACGGACTAAAGAAAGTATTGAAGGGTGTTGCTGGGCCATTTAGACGCACTGTAAGGACTGTAATATTCAATGACGTTAATACCTTCAAACCTGAAGATTGGGAGGCTTACAAGAACGCTATGGGCCTTCCAGACGATGTTACTTACAAAGAGTACGTAAACAATCCTAAGGAAGCTGATGCACAAGGTCTAGTAACTCTTGATTTCTATCGTAACTACCTAATCAATATAAGTCAGTGGAGTCAGGATCAAGAAGACGCTTACACTAATGAGATAGAATTATTTAAACTATATCAAGAACCTCAGTCAGAAGAAAGAGATGAACAGATAGCAGATCTTAAAGACTCTATTAAATATGTTGGTTTCCCTCCTTTAAAGTTAGGTCACTATGGTGCTATTGTAGAAGACCCTAGACTAGTTGCTTTACATAAGTATTCTTTGGCTCCTTTGATTCCTTCTATGATTCAAGGTACTCAGTTAGAACAACTTAACCAATCCATGCTTAATGGAGAGATTGACTATGCGACTTTCCAATCAGGATCTAAGGCATCTAATCACGGAGAGTCTCTAGATTTTTACGTAGAACAGGCACCCGCATCTAGAAGTGAACAACCTAAATTAAAAGTAAACGATAACATTACAGATGCTAATGTTACTACTCTACACTTAGTTAATCTTAAACAACAACAATACATAGCTCCTAAGTTTAAGAACGAAGCAACCTTAGCAACTCAAATGGTTAAGTTGTTGTTCGGTGACTTTTATAGTGATGGAGCATTAAGTTCTATTAATCCAGAGTTCTCATCAGAACTAGGAAACTTATACTCTAGGTATACAGATACCCTAAAGAATTTAATAGGTATAGAAAAACTAAATCTATACAACAAGTTAGGACTTACAGAAAACCCTGATGGAAGTTTATCTGGATTTGATGATAAGAAGTTTATTAACTTCTTGAGATCAGAGATGGATAACAGAGACGTAAGTAACTCCCTTAAAAGATACATTCAAGTAGATGCAGAAGGAAACTTAGTTTATCCTCTAGATGCTGCAAAGAACAGAAAAGAAATAGAGAGTATACTTTTATCTGTAATCAATAATAAGATTATCTCTCAGAAACTTCATGGAGAAGCTTATGTTCAAATGGCTTCTACAGGTTTAGGAACTACTAGATACAAGAAGCCTACAGAAGCACAGATTAAAAGTATAGGTATTAATGGTCTTAGAAACTACAGAGTAGAAGATGGTAAGACTCAACCTGCTGATGTAAAGATTGCTTTTAATCCACAGAAACATAGTGGTCTACTTAAGTTAAAGTTTGATGGCAAAGTAATAGGTGACCTAGATACTTTGAACAGTATCTTAACTTCTAAT
>Ga0247723_1001076_pt1 | contig 16558 bp, 7 predicted proteins | sample MSEWelMarce5H_FC_FD_189079 | JGI IMG/M metagenome (GOLD analysis project Ga0247723, IMG submission 189079) | Subsurface sediment microbial communities from gas well in West Virginia, United States - MSEEL Well Study Marcellus 5H_FC | ecosystem: Environmental > Terrestrial > Deep subsurface > Rock...
ATAAAGAACTACATCCTCATTAGCTGCAGGATTTGCAAGTCCAAGTCTTTGAATTGGCACTTGTACCTCCTAAGCCTGAGCTTCAGACCATGAAAGTTTGGCTGATGCTAGTGTTGAGTTTCCTGTTAATCTTGCAACTGCAATTGTAATGATATCAGGACCGTCTGGGAAAATGCTATCTCCACCAAGAATTGAGTTTGATAGCTCAAACAAAGTACTAACATCTACTGTAGTTGTTCCTTCAACACCGCCTGTACCACCTGAGCCACGGAAGTTATAAACCTGAACTCCACCAGATACGGTGTCAGCAGCAGTATGTTCAACAATTTGAGTCAATGATGGTGCATCTACACCAGTAAAGTTCAAGTTGTTCAGACGTGGGTTCAGAAGAACCTTTACGTCAACAAGCTGCGTTGATGAGATACCAATTTCCTTTAGACGCAACTGCATGCGGTTAAGGACATCTCGGTCTCCAAGCTTACCTGTCAAACCAGAAGATACCGATGGGCTCAAACGTAGTGAGATCAGTGGCTGATAGTTTGGACCAGATGTGTTATTCAAAGAACCATCTGGATATAAGAAGTATGTGAACTGAGTATTTCCTGTACCAGTAAAGTCAATAACTTCAGAGATAATAGAGCCAGATTCAACCAGAATTGATTGGTTAGTTCCAACAGATGGATATGTAAAGGTGGTAGCTCCAGTAACTGTTACTGTGAATGCTCCGTTTGCAACTCCAGTAGGAGATGTTGCTGGTTGAGACATAGTAAGAACTGAATTTGTTACTCCATAAATACCGACATACATACCAGTCGTTAAGTTATGTGGAGAAGTAGTTGTTACAGTCATCACGTTGCTAGTTCTTGCAAATGATGCACCAGTGCTAATAGTTGCACTATTAGGAGCTAAGTGTATTAAGTTTGCAGAGTTAGCAATTACTTTATATCGAGTACCATTTGTTAGGTTTGCAAAAGTGTTAGACCCAACAACTCTAGTTGGAGGGTTTAGTAGGTTTGATCCTCGTAAACCATTTGATCCGATAGATTCGAACTGAACGGTGTCTCCGCTTCTAAAACCGTGAGTCTGAACAGTCATCAAATCATTTGTTAAGTTGATACCAGTAGAAGCAAATGATTTTGCAGTTGTTCCACGAATATCTAGAGTCTGGCTGTTCTGAGTAAAGAGGTAAGCATTGTCATCATCAAAACGACCGTCCATCATTACCGAAGTACCCCAGTGGAATAAGAACGGAATGTAAGTTGGGTTGCTATATGTAACTACTTCATAGCGAGCTGGTAGGTTACCAGAGCGGAAGTAGGACTCAAACAAGTTGTTATTGTGAACAAACTCGTGAACATACTGAACTTGACCGTCTGTTGTCTTAAAACCGAAACGAATCTTTCCAGCTCCGTACCAAGAGTAGTCCATGTAAGCCATTTGAATTTTACTTAAGTCAAGGTTGTAACCAGTTGGTCCTGAACCGTCACAAGGGTCAATTGACCAGTCTTCTTGAGGAATCTTTGTGTCAACAGTCTTTGTCACGATAATACCTGACTTAGCAGGTGTTAGTGAGTGGATTGTTGTAGTTCCAACACTTGAAAGGTTTACAAAACCTACAGAATCTGGATCTGCTTTTAGCTTAAATGTGTTACCAGTAAGAACACTAATGTAGTAAGTACGACCATTAACCAGACCGCCAATTGGTTCACCATCGATAGAGTTATATACAACTGGAAGTAAGTCAGTAAATCCATGACCAACGATTGTAAATACATCTGTTGATGTGTTTACTACTGTTGCAGGGTTAAATTCTTTTTCTGTACCAGATGAACCCTTATATTCAGGACGAACTGACATACGAGTATTAGAGTCAATTTGAGTTACACGGTAGCTTTGACCACGCATAACAATATAATCACCAACTATAAGCTGAGCGCTAAAGCTTGTTCCAGTTCCAAAGACAACTTCGTTGCCTTGTAGGGCAGACACTGTTCCAGCCAACTGCTGTGTTGAAGAACGACGCACTGCGTAAATCTTCTGACCGTCAAACTCAAAGAACATACCGTTCTGGAAGTCAAACATACCAGTGCGGACAGCTCCACCAGACCACTCACGAACAAAGAATTGAGGGAATCCGTAAGCACGATTTTCTGGGATACCACCAGCTTTAGAAATTCTAAATTTAGTTAAGCTTCCAACAGGGATTGTTACTTGGAAGTCACCGTTATAGACTGTACTTGTAACTCCATTTGAATCTTTTGCTTCAGAAATCCTAACGAACAAGTCATTGATAAGTCCGTGTGGTCGACGAGTTGTGCACTCAATCACGCTGGCGCTAATTTTAATCATGCTTTCAATATCAATAGATGGCTTAAAGTTAATACCGCAAGAAGTCTGTAAACCTTTACCTGATTGGTAACGGAAATACTTACGAGTCTGACGAACAATTGAACCCCAAGAAGTTCCACTTCCTACTGACATCTCAACTCCACCATCGAACGGACGGTGCAATGAGTATCCTTCTGGACGAACATAAATAAATGTTGGGTATGAATATGAAACTGCATTATATGCTGTTGAATATGGACGGTCCACAGAAATCTGTGTATCGGAACCAATAGCAGCAATACGACGGATGATTGGTCCAACTGCAGTTGTCTTTGTCAACGTAAACAAAGAACCTGTACCTGTAGTACTAAAATCTGCAGGGCTTGTATTAGATGTCGCATCTGCGGCTGAACCATGCAATGTAATTTCTGTTGCACTTACAGAACGAACAAAGTAGTAGTATCCGTCAACTAACGGGCTAGGAGACACTCCGCCACCTGCTGCAAACTTAACAGTATCTCCAGTCACAAAGTTATGTGACCTTACAATGCGGTTAGTAGTTGTATCAACGTTTACTGCAGAAAAATCTGTTTGATCTGCGTATAGTCTAAACAAAAGACCAGTTCCAGTTGTAGTTATATCAATTGTGTTTGAATTAGCTGCTGCATCTGCTGCGGTTGGGTGAAGTGTTAGTGATGTAAACGATGAGTTTCTTACAAAGTAAGAGTCGTTAGTTACAAGTCCTCCTGGTGCCGTTCCTCCACGAGCATCAAATATAACTTGAGTTCCTGTTGTAAATGGGTGAGCTACTGTAATAACGTTTGTGCTTGCGTCAACGTTTGAAGCAGCAAAAGTTAAATCAAGATTTACAGTGCTTGCAGTTAAGGTAAATGCTGTTCCAGTTCCAGCTGCAGTAATATCAACTACTCCAGAGTTATCTCTAGCTCCAGCAAAAGTTGTATGTAAAGTTATAGCTGTGGTAGATACTGCTCTTACAAAGTAAGTAGTTCCTTCTACAAGACCTGTTGGTGCAGTTCCTCCACCTGCAGAGAACACGACTGCTTGACCTGTAGGTAATGTATGAGCTTTAGCTATTTGATCGGTACTCGTATTAATATCTGCTGCTGCAAATTGAACAACACCGTGTGTTTTAGTTGTATTAGATGGGAACAGACGGAATCTGTCTCCCACTTTAAGAATCTTAGTAAACTGTGTACCAGTTCCTGTTACAAGAACTGAACCAGATGCAATTGTTACGTTACCTGCACCAGTTACGTTACCATTAATCTGATTTGTAGTGAAGGAGTGTCCAACACCAGTTCCAAAATCTGCAACAGTAACAACTGTACCAGCTGCAGCATTGTCAGCGCTGCTAGCAAGACGTAGGTAGTCTTTATTGATTGCAACTACATAATAGTCAGTTAGATCTGTTAGACCTGAAATTGCAGTTGCTGCAGCTCCCTTAGAGTAGTTAACTTTTGTTCCAGTCAAGAAACCATGTGAAGGAATAACAAAGGCGTTCTGAGGAATATCAATAGTTGCTCTAGGGTTAAATGTTTTTACAATTTCTGGTACAGATCCTTGAGCTTCAACTGTAAATGTTGTTGGGTCACCTGCATTTAAAGCTGTAATGTTATAGATACCATCTGGAGTCTTGCTTAGTGACTGCAAAGTATGACGGCCAACACCAGCAGGTGTATCAGTAATATTTACTGCAGTTCCAGCAACAGCATTTTCTGGTGTTGTTGCAAGCTTAATATTATCCTGATCAATAAAAATAATGTAGTAAGGCGTTGCAGTTGTTAGTCCGTTTACTACAGTCTGACCCTTTGCATCATAAAGAACCAACTCTCCTGCTAAGAATCCGTGGCTCGGAAGTGTAATAGTGTCAGTTGCATAGTCAAGTGCGGTAATAAGTAAAGACTGAGTTCCAGTACCTGGTCCAGTAATATTTGCATATGGGCCAACTGGTACTGCAGCCGCAGTAGCTGCAAGCTTGATAAGGCTTGCGTCAATTTTTTTAATGTAATAAGTTGTATTATTTGTTAAACCTGGAATAGTTGTATTTCCACCACCACCATTTGAATAACGAACAGCTTGACCATCTACTAATCCGTGGTTTGCAATGTATATAGTGTCTTCAGCAGCGTTTACTGTTGAGAAGATAAAGCTGTGGTTTGTTCCAGCTCCTGCAGTTGTTAAATTGATATAACTTACTGAGTTAAGAGCAAGTTTTAGTCTAATTCTATTTGCATCAAGCACTTCTTGAACGTAGTAAGTGGATCCATTTACTAGAGGAGAAATTGCAGTTCCTCCACCAGTACTGTAAATCAAAGGCTGATCTACCTGAAAACCATGGCTACTAATAGTTAAAGTATCTTCAACAACGTTTACAACAACTCTAGAAATTGTTGAACTTGTTGAAGTTTCTCTGGTCGATGGAGTTGTTAAATTAATAGTTGTAAAGGTAGGACTTGGAGTGGTACTTAGACGGTATGTAAAATTATTAACTGTATTAATATAATAAGTTGTTGCATTAGACAAACCTACAGGTGCGGTTCCATTAAAATTAAGAACTACTGCTTCTCCATTAGAGAGTGTGTGAGCGGTGGCAGAATGAATTAAATCATTTTGTGAATCAAAATTGATTGGCACAAAAGAGTGGTATGAGCTGCCAGCTGCAACAATTTCAATTTTATTTGTCCCTGCTTCTGAGTCAGCAGCAGTTGGGTAAACTTCGTTACCAGTTGTAAATGTTGACACAATTGTCATAACAACTGAGCCTTCACCAGTATTGTATGAAGCAAGGTTTGTAATAGCGTTTCCGTTAAATAATCCAGAACCTTCCCAAAGTCCTGTAGAAGTTGCTACGTTAGTTGCAGTTGAGGTGATAAAGGATCCTCCACCACCACCAGAATGGTTAGCAGATCCAGTGCGAGCACCTGCTCCACCAGAGTAACCTCCAGCACCACCAGACTGTCCGACGTTTGATCCATCAGACTGACCTCCACCTCCAAAACCACCAGCTCCTCCAACACGAGAAGGTACTCCATGCGTTAATCCGTCTAAGAAAGAGCCTCCGCCAAGATCAAAACCATTTTGTCCACGGGAGAAGAAACCACCACCAGCTCCAGAAAAACCACCAGTTGCAACGCCACCAAAACCTGCAGCACCACCAGCAGGTATAGTTTGGTTAGTAGGACGACCACCTAGTTGAGTCAAAACACCATCTCGACCAGCACCTGCACCAGCTTCACCTGCACCGCCACCAGCAACAAACAAAGGCTCGTTACCAGTTTTACGAACAACAAATGTTCCACCACCAGATCCGCCCCAAGGAGCGTTAGATGATGCAGCTCCTCTTTGCCCTACTGCAATTGTAATAATTTCACCCTTTGTAAGAGCTACTCTTCCCTTAACAACTGCACCTCTACCTACACCACCAGCACCAGATCCGTCATTTCCAGCAGCACCAGATGCGGTAAATTCATAGATGCCAGAAACTGGAACTACCCAGTCTTGATAACCTTGAAAATTACCTTGTGTTATATATGTTTCATCCCAGTTGCCATTTGCTGCAGTGTCATACGCTGCACGCATCTGTACCTGAGTAGGACCTACTCGACCTGTTTGCCCACATGTTGTAAAAGTATGAGTATTGCTTGCAACAGTATAAAGAGCTTGAGAGCCAGCAAAAGAAGATGCAGATACGTTCTTTAAGAAATATGTATTACCGCTTGTTAATCCTGTAAGAGGAGTTCCGTTTGTATAATACTTAACTGCTTGGTTTGTTGCAGTAGATGCGTCAATATTTAAAATATTATTGTAAACAACAGGAGTATTGAGTGTTACAGATCCAGGTGTTTCTCCAGTTAAGTTAAGAGCAGTTCCACCTGATGTAGAAGAAAACTGAAGCTTATTAGCTGATGTTCTTTTTGCAAAAACTAAACTATTATTGGTAAGACCAGTAATAGAACCTACGCCATTTCTATAGATAAAACCTGTACCTTCAGTAATTGCTGCAGGTATTTGAGTTCCAGCGTTTTCAGCTTTATAGTAAATATAGTCTTCATCTGTATGAATGTTAGTTTTTGTAAAGGTATGAGTACCTGCAGTACCTGCAGAGGTAATGTTAATTGGCATTTATATCTCCTATACCTTATACCTAATTACAACAATTCCACAACCACCATCTCCACCTTCGGAGCGCTCGCCACCGTTACGTCCATTACCGCCACCGCCACCGCCAAGACCATCAGTTCCATTCGGTGCTTTACCAGTGCTTGCAGCAATACCGTTTCCGCCTCCACCAGTTCCACCATTTCGTGGTGTTCCGCCAGGGTCGTGAACTCCACCGCCACCGCCGCCACCGTAAGTTACAGCTGATCCAGTACGGATAGAGAAAGCAAGTCCATTACCTCCTCGACCAGAAACGTTGTTGCTTTGAATTGCTTCACCAGCTTCACCTGCACCGCCACCACCACTAGCTGTGTGAGGAGGTGGTCCACCAAATCCATTTGTAGGTCCACCGTTAGTACCAAAACCACCAGATGCACTACTTGGTTGTAAACCTAATAATGTTGTTGGAGCACCTGCAGCAGCTCCGCCACCTGATCCACCATTAGCACCCTGCGCTGACCATGAAGTAGCAGCTCCGCCACCAAGTGCGGTTAAACCGAATGCTGACGAGTTACCGCCATTTGCAGTACGAGGGAATGGAGCGTTGTAGCTACCTGGGTTAAGACCACCGATACCACCGCCACCAATAACAATTGGATAGGTTCCAGCAGCAACAGCAAGATTAGTGCGATAAACAATACCGCCAGCTCCTCCGCCTCCGCCTACCCAAGAACCTCCACCGCCACCACCAGCAACGATTAGAACATCTACATCTCCACCAGTTGATACTACAAAGTTAGCGTTAGCTGTAGTGAGACCGCTTGTTGTAAAGCTGTGAACTTTGTAGTTAATTCCACCATCTGTAATAGTTGTCTCTGTACCGCCAGTTGCTTGCATACCTAATACAGTTACTATTGAAAAATTGTGAGTATTATGTACAACATCTACGAAATAATAATTAGCTACATCTGCTCCAGAAGCACCAAAGCGTCCAGATACAGGGTAGTCATATCTAAGCATATCTTTTACAACAAAACCGTGATCTTTAATATGAATAATGTCTTTATCTACTGCAACACCAATTTTTGTAAATGTCTGAGTTGTAGCTGTTCCACCGCTTGTAAAAATAATTGCTGACCCTGAAGGAGTACGCTTGATTGTCATAATATAAGTTGCACTTGTACCACTTTGGAAAACAGTATCTACCCAGTAAGTTTCTCCGTCTACCATTTGGTTAGCAGGGTTTGTAGCTGGTACAGATCCTCCAGAAGCGTTATATCTAATCATTGCATTAGGATAGTAATCTAAAAGACCAGCTCCAGAGTTAGATGTAACTGTTATTTGACTTCCGCTATATGCAGTGATTGTTGCAAGTCTGCCAAGATTTCCTGCTAGACCTCCATCATTAGCTCCATCAAATGCTTTAGGTGAATCTTCAATGACAGTAATAGTTTGCTCTGTTACTGGATTTACGTTGTTTCCAGAAAAAGTACGAGCTTGATTTGCAAGCTGGAATGTTCCAGACATAGATGAAACAATATCTATAGCATCTCCATCAGGAGTTGCACTTACTTTAAAAGTAGATTGACCTGCTGGGATATTAAGAGCGTCTGTTGTTTTTAAAAAGACAACTCCTCTAGGGTTGTCAAAGAAATACCCTGAAGAAGCTGGACTTGTTAAATTATAGTAAAGAGGAGTTCCAAGAGGACGAGTTGCAAAAGTTTCTGCTCCATGTGTAACAGTAATAGTGTCGTTAACTGTACTTACTCCGCTAATTGTACTTGTCGTACCGCCAACAGTTGCACTGTTAGACCAGTCAATATTAAAAGTTGAAAGAGTATTAGAACCGTCAAATGTCTGAGCTGTTGCAGAGTTAGATGAGTCAAAAGACTTTGCTGCAGTGTTTGATGCCTCAAACTCTTGAGAAATTGTTGAGTTAAGATTAAGGAAGTAAAAAGGAGTATTTAGACCAAAACCATGTGTTGAGTCTGTTTTTACTGTAAGAGTGGATATTGCTTCGGCATCTGTAATAACACCTTCAGCATCTGCAATACGAATCTGAGAACCTTGAAAAAACTCACCCGTAATAATAGAAGAATATAAATCTTCAATAGAGTTATTACCAATTTGCTCGTCTTTACAAAGATATGTAAAAGTTAGTGTGTTTGGAATAGAGTTAATAACATATGATCCGTCTGCTGTAACTGATTTAGTTCCAGTTACGTTAATAGGGATACCAACAGCTAAGCCATGATCTGTAGCAGTAGTTACAGTAATCTCACGGGTACCATTGTTTGTCGAGATAGATACGATGCCTGGAATAGTTGTATCACCGCTCTTAGAAAAGAACGATGGAGTGTTGTTAATAAGCTCAACGGTTTCCCATTTGGTTGGCTGCAGACCGTATTCAAAGTCAGTATCGATAAGGTTTTCAGGCTGCGAAACACGGAGTTTCGTTACTGGATCAATAAACTCCTTTGGGAAGGTGATTTCTCCACCTGTACCTGAGCTACCACTGCTACCACCTAAGAAACCTGGCATTAGTTAGTACCTCTCTTTGACGTCAAAGGATTTGTTAGTAGAATAACAGTTTTTACGCATAGTGATTTTAATTTCATCTAATTATACACCCATCCACCAAGACATAGATGTTGCAAAAGAACCTTGTGGACCAGTTGGGCCAGAAGGACCAGTTGCTCCACCTTGAGTTTCAATAAAGACACCATTGTTATAAACGTAAGTCCTAGCATTGCTTGTATTAAACCAAGCATCTCCATTTGTTGAAGTTTCGATGTTTGGTTGTACAGCACTTGCAGTAAATTTTCCAACACCACCAGTTGGTCCTGTTGGTCCTTGAACAGTTGATGTTGGGCCTGTAGGACCAGTAAAACCAGTCAATCCTCTAGGACCTGTAGGTCCTTGTGGTCCAGTTACCGTTGACGCAGCTCCAGTTGGTCCCGTTGGTCCCGTTGGTCCTGGATCTCCAGTAAGTCCTTGTGGACCAGTAAGTCCTTGAATACCTGTAGGACCAGTTGGTCCTTGAGGTCCTGCTACAGAAGATACGGGACCTGTTGGGCCAACGTTACCTGTCGCACCAGTCGCACCTGTAGGGCCTAAAGGTCCAGTTGGTCCTTGAATACCTTGCGGTCCTGTAGGTCCTGTTGGAGTTACACGAAGTGCTTCCCAATAAACACCAGTCCAAACCCAGGACTGACCACCTACGGTAAATACTTCCCCATTAGCCGCTGGGGTTGGGAAGTTAATAGCTACCATGTGATCCGTCCTCTCTTTCTTTGATTTATAAGTATTTTATCAGTGATTAAATTTGTGGTTCTTCTACGCCAGAATTTTTCATACCTACATATGCTTGTGCCCAGTTTGCCGCTGAAGCAGATGACTCCCAAGGGCCGCTTTCGTCAATAACATTGTCTCCATAGAGAATCTGTACTAAAGGTCCGTTTTCAGCAAAAGGACCACTTTCAATAAGTAGATATGAAAACATAATAGATTCCTTTTCTATACCGAATAGGTAATTCTTCCAGCTGAACCTACAGCTAGACCATTGTTATTATCTATATAGACACCATTAATATTTAATGTATCAAAGCCACTAGCTCTTTGAATCCAAGTAACTCCGTCAAAAGATGTAGCCAATTTACCACTTGCTCCACCAGCAATATATGTCCCATCTGAAGATATAGCGACTGCTCTAACGGTTGAGGCTCCAAAACTACTTGTGGGAAACGCTTGAGTCCATGTAATTCCATTTTCTGAAAATGCAAATTTACCAGCTTCTCCACAAGCAAAGAATCTTCCGCCAGCTGTAGCTGTCACTGCAAATATACTGCTTGTTGCAAAGCTAGAAGTTCTCTGAGTCCATGTAGTTCCATTTGTTGATGTAGCAAGTTTTCCGTCATAACCAACTGCAACAATAATAGAATTTGAAGCCCATAAACCATTTATATATGTTGTACCAAATGAAGAAGTTCTAAGAACCCAACTAATTCCATCTACTGAAGTGGCAAGCTTTCCAGCACCACCTGCTGCAATCCATAGAGAGGCGGATGGTGAGTATGTAACTGCAAGAATAGGTGTTGCACCAAAACCAGATGATCTAGCTGTCCAATTTATTCCGTCTGAAGATGTTGAAATTTTTCCAGAGCTTCCTCCAGCAACATATAAATTATTTCCATAAGAAACACAAAAAATACTGTTTCCTTCAAAATTACTTTCTCTTTGCACCCAATTTTGAGTGTCAGAAGACGTAGCAATTTTTCCGTTATTTGCAACAGCAACGTATCGATCTAATGACTGATTGTAGTTTATTGCATTTATATTTGATAAGGCAAAACTAGTGTCTGCAACAGGCAACCATGTAACAGGGGTAAATGGAAAAGCTAAAGTAGCGTGCATAGCGTGAACTGATATCAGCACATTACACCGTCAAGTTTCCGCTTAGAAGCCACTCATTAGTAGCAAGTTTAATTAACGAACCTACAGCATATCTTGCCTTAGTTGTAATTCTTGATCCCTCTGTTCTAAGAAGAACTGAACCACTTTGTGGTCTTACAGTTACCTGACCTACGCCAAGCTGAGTAAATACAATCTGAGTTCCAATAGGGAAGGTATACCCATTAAATCCATCTGCAGGAATTGTTAAATCTACTGCAGTTGAACTGTTCATTTTAACAATTCGTGCAGCATCACCAGAGGTTAAAATAATTGAAGTTAAATAATTAGACCCAGTTAATTCAAAATTAGCTGGTCCCGTAGGCCCAGTTCCACCTGTAGGACCTGTAACTGCAGGACCTGTCGCACCAGTTGCACCCGTTGGTCCAGGAACTGTGCTTGTTGGGCCTGTCGCACCAGTTGCACCCGTTGGGCCAGAAGCGCCTGTAGCACCTGTAGGGCCAACAATTGGTCCAGCATTAATCCAACTAGATCCATTCCATACATAAAGACTTCCGTTTGAAGAAACAATGTAAGCATCATTTACAGTATTACCAACTGATGGAAGATTCCCTACATTGGCAACTTGTCCTTTAACAGTAATAGAAGTTCCTTGTGCACCTGTTGGTCCAATTGGTCCTACTTCACCAGCTCCAAGAACTAAAGCCCAAGAAGCGTATGTATTACCGTTTCCATTAATTTTATCGACAAGCATTGTTATAGAAGTTCCTACAATTATTGTAAGAACACCTTCCATAAAATTAGCTGGAACTGCAGTACTTGCTAAACGAGCTCTTGTTCCAACCGTAAAAGCATCTACTTTATTGACTACAAAGTTTTTAGTTACTGAATTTTCAATAGTTAAATTACTTGAAGAAGTTACTCCTAAATAACTAGGACCTTGTGGTCCTTGAGGACCTGTAATTCCTTGAGGACCCGTAGGGCCTACTGGTCCTTGAGGTCCAGTTACCGTTGACGCAGCGCCTGTTGGACCAGTAACTCCTTGAGGTCCAGTTGGTCCTTGAATTGTCGATGCAGCACCTGTTGGTCCTGTAGCACCATCTAAACCACGAAGACCTGCTGGACCCGTTGGTCCAGTTACACCAGTGCTACCAGTTGCTCCCGTAGGACCAGTAGGGCCACCTGATGGGCCAGTCGGTCCTGTAGCACCAGTTGGGCCAGTTACTGAAGCACCAGTTGCACCTGTTGCACCTTGTGGACCAGTAAAGCCAGTAAAACCTCTTGGCCCTGTCGGACCTGGAGCTCCCGTTGGACCTGTTACAGATGGACCTGTTTCCCCTACTTCACCTTGTGATCCTGTAGGACCGCCAGCACCTGTTGGGCCTTGTATTCCTTGAATACCTTGTGGTCCAGTGATTCCCCGTGGTCCAGTAGGTCCTTGTGCACCAGTTGGTCCTGTTACATATAAACCTTGTGCACCTGTTGCACCTGTTGGACCTATACCACCTGTAGCACCAGTTGGACCTTGTGGTCCAGTCGGTCCAGTTACAGTTGAGTTAGGTCCTGTTGGTCCTGTCGCACCTGTTGGACCAAGAGGTCCTACATTTGAAGAAGCAGACTCAACCCAGTAGCCATCATAGTAAACAAATAATCTTCCAGTTTCTGCGTTAAACCAAGCATCACCTTCATCAGGTGATCCGGGAGGAGTAGAAGCTGCAACTGAAAATATACCTGTAGGACCAGTAGGGCCTGTTACGTTACTAGCTGCACCTTGGGGTCCAGTAGGACCTGTTGCTCCAACTACAGTAGCAATAACTAAGTTCCAAGAAACCCCATCCCAGCGCCAAGTTTGAACTCCAGATGTAAAAGTTTGATTAAGTGTTGGTGAGTTAGGAAAATCTATGGCTGGCATTTTTTATTCCTTCCTATACCAATACTGATTCATATGTAAGTTGAATAAGGATTTTATCATTTGCACTAAAAACAAAAGGTAAGCTATCAGTAACACCGACACCTTCATCAAAAGTTGCAGTCTGAGAGTGCATAAATAATTGAACTCTGTCATTGAATCCACCAGTAAAAATTGCAGTTCCAAAGTAATTTAAACCTGGACCTTCATCTCTTACAACAACTTGCCCTACTGGTTGAAAATTTTCAAACACTGCTGCTGTAGGTAAGCTTACAGAATAAGTTCCAAGACCTCTACTAAATCCTACGGTGCCAGCAATAATACGAATTTCACCAATAATAGTTGCACCAATACTTACATAACGACCTGTAACACTTCCATTCCCTATAACTGGGTTAGTAGTGCTTGCAGTAAACAATGGTGTGTAAGTTGTCCAAGGAGTGATAGCAAAAGACCCTGTAGGTCCTGTTGCTCCTGTCGGACCAGTTACAGTTGATGCAGGACCAGTAGGACCTGTAACTGCTGGTCCCGTTGGGCCAGTTGGACCAGTTGCGCCAATAGCAGTTGAGTCAAGACCTGCTGGTCCTGTAGGTCCTGTAGGTCCGACAGCACTAGTGCGAACTAGACGCCAAGCAGTACCGTTCCAACGATAAGTTTGAATCCCATTTGTATATGTTTGATTTAGCGTTGGGCTATTTGGAAAATCAATTACTGGCATTTGTCATCTCTTCCTTAGCTCGCCGAAATAAAGGCACCATTTAAGTAAAGGGAGCCTCCCGTTGTTAAAGTAATCGGTGCTGTTGCTGTCATAGCAGTTCTCAAGCCATTAGCTCCTAAATACCATAGGTTCATAATAGCCGAACCTGCAGGTGCTACGCCTACTATGTGATAAGAAGTTCCTGCTACTGTAACTGTTCCTGGAATAATAACTTCTCTTCCGTCTAGAGGAACTACAGGTAAGCTGATTGTGTACTGGCTAGAACCAAAGCCAGTAACGTTTGTCATATTGACATATAAATTAACAACAACTTCTTGACCATACTTAACATATGTTCCTGAAGCTGGAGTTCCAACAAATGTTAAACCTGTTCCTGCCCATACTGGTGTGTAGTTAGTAACTGTTGGTGTTCCTGCTGGACCTGTAACACCTGTAGGACCAGTAGGGCCAACTTTATCAAGAACATCTATAACACCAGCAATACTAAGATCAGTAACATCTTGATACACAATCTGAGAAGGAGCATTAAGGGGTACTTCATATACAATAACTTTGTCTGAGCTAGATAAATTACGTCCAGCTGTAGTTGAGTTGTTTGTAGTTCCTGGAACGTTTGTAGTTGATCCAGAAGTTAATCGAAGTGCTAAAGAGTTAGTAACCAAAACACCAGTTACGTCAAAATACATTCTTTCGCCACGAACAGCTGTAAGAGTTGGGTTATCTCCTACTAAACCAGAAACAGTAAATGCACCGTTTTCACCAGTTGAACTAATAAAGTAAGTAACGCCACCTCTAGGGCCAGTAGCACCTGTAGAACCTGTTGGTCCAGTAACTGTTGAAGGTGATCCTGTAGGACCAGTAGGGCCAGTCACACTTGCTCCCGTTGGTCCTGTTGGACCTTGAGGACCTACAATTTGACCTGCACTAGACCAAGAAGATCCACCCCATGTATAAAGATCGCCATCTGAGTCAACAACACGAGCGTCATTAAGAGAGTTTCCAACAGTTGGAAGTGCTCCTGGGTTTGTAACACTTGCTTTAAGTTGAATATTAATACCTTGTGCACCAGTTGGTCCTGTTACGGATGGACCTGTAGGACCAGTTACACCTGTAGCACCTGTAGGACCTGTCGCACCAGTTGCACCCGTTGGTCCAATAATTGCGCCAGCTTCAATCCAACCATTAAGTTCTGTGTATATGTAAACAGTATTTTCTGCATAGATAACATAGAAATCACCAACATTTCCTGGAGATGCTCCAGCACCAGCAATAAATGCTGCGTAGTTAGCGTAATAACCTTTTATTCGTGAGCCTAAACCTTGTGGACCTGTTGGTCCTGTAACTGCTGGGCCAGTAGGACCAGGAACAGTTGACGCTGCGCCAGTTGGTCCTGTTGCACCTTGTGCACCTGTAGGCCCAGTTACACCTTGTGCACCAGTAGGACCAGTTGCTCCACCAAACTCAGTTGTTCCTACTTCAACCCAATAGTTATCGTAGTAGACATATACAGCACCTGTTTCAGTTTCAAACCAAGTTGATCCTGCAACTGGTGCGGTTGGAGCTGTTGCAAACGCAGGAACAAACTCGCCTTTTGTTCCTGTAGGACCCGTTGGACCAGTAGCACCAGTCGGTCCTGTAGAACCAGTAGGTCCTGTAGGACCTGTAACGTTTGATGCCGCACCAGTAGGTCCTGTAATTCCTGGGCCAGTCGCACCAGTTGCACCAGTTGGACCTGTTGGTCCAGTTACAGTAGATGGTGCGCCAGTTGCACCAGTTGCACCTGTAGGACCAGTGATACCTCTAGCGCCTTCAATACCTTGAGCACCAGTTGGTCCTGTTGGTCCTGTAACTGTACTTGCTGCACCAGTTGGTCCTGTTGCACCTGTTGGGCCTACAGGAGCTGCACCTGTTTCAACCCAGTATGAATCGTAATAAACATAAGTTTTTCCATTGTCAGAATTAAACCAAGCATCACCTGCATCTGGACTTGATGGAGGTGTTGCTGAGGTGACTGCAAAATTTCCAAGATTACCTGTTGGACCAGTGGAACCTGTTGCTCCCGTAGGACCTGTTGGACCAGTTGAACCTGTAGGTCCTTGAATATTTCCAACATTTACCCAAGCAGATGTTGTTGCTGACCAAACATAAAGAGAACCAGCTACTAAATAACCATCTCCAGGATTTCCTGTTGGTTGAGCTGCTTGTAGTGCACCAAGGTTTGGATATGAACCAAGAATTGTTACACCAGTACCTGGTGTACCCGTAGGACCTGTTGCACCAGTTGGTCCTGTAACAGTTGATGCAGCTCCTGTAGCACCTGTAGGTCCTGTAACACCAGTATTACCTGTAGGTCCCGTTGCTCCTGTTGCACCAGTTGCACCAGTCGCACCTGTTGGACCAGTTACTGTGCTTGCAGCTCCCGTTGCACCAGTTGCACCTGTAGGTCCTGTAACAGTAGAGGCTGCTCCTGTTGCGCCAGTAGCACCTGTTGGCCCTGTGTCTCCTGTAAGACCAGTTGCACCAGTCGCACCAGTCGCACCAGTCGCACCAGTTGCACCAGTTGGACCTGTAACAGTTGAAGGTGCACCAGTTGCACCAGTAGCTCCAGTTGCACCAGTCGCACCAGTAATACCAGTAGATCCTGTTGCTCCTGTCGGACCAGTAGCACCAGTTGCACCGACTGCACCAGTTGGACCAGTAACACCAGTTGCACCTGTTGGACCAGTTGAGCCGACTGCTGTTGAATCTAAACCTGCTGGGCCTGTAGCACCTGTTGCGCCTGTCGCTCCCGTTGCACCTGTTGGACCAGTTACTGTAGAGGCAGCACCTGTAGGACCTGTAGATCCTGTAGGACCCGTAGAACCTGTAGGACCAGTTACACCTTGAATACCTTGAGGGCCAACATCACCAGTTCTTGCAAAGGTAATGATGATGTCTTCGTTATCTGAGAATGATGTTGCAAGACCACTTACATAAGAAACTGGAACTGTGAAATATCCACTGTTTTCTGTAATTGATCCTGTAATAGTAAAGAGAGCAAAGTCAGCTGAGTTTGTTTTATTGCTAACTCGCAT
>Ga0247723_1001077_pt1 | contig 16551 bp, 11 predicted proteins | sample MSEWelMarce5H_FC_FD_189079 | JGI IMG/M metagenome (GOLD analysis project Ga0247723, IMG submission 189079) | Subsurface sediment microbial communities from gas well in West Virginia, United States - MSEEL Well Study Marcellus 5H_FC | ecosystem: Environmental > Terrestrial > Deep subsurface >...
ATGCAGGAGGTATAAAATATGTTTCATCGTGTATAGATGGAGTTGCTTCAAAAGGGTATGGAGCTTTAGATGTTTCATTAGTTAGGAACCTAATTCTATCTCCCTTTGATGGGGTATGATAAAAAGTAGCTCCAAAATATTGACTAGTGTAATAATCAACATTCTCTTCACTTGGTATTGTATCTAACTGAAGCCTTACAAGAAAATTTTTAATTGGATCAAATGAATATGCTGTAACAGTAGTCTGCATAAAACTACTAATCATCTCATCTTTCTTAACTAGAATAGAATAATGAGTAGCCCAATCTGGAGGTAAATGATTAATAGTAAATTTAGATGATACCGTATATGCAGATAAACTTCCGTATTGCCCTGTTGGATCAATATTATATTGAAAAGATGATCTATCTTCTTGACCAGGTAATGGTATTTGTAAAACCATTGATGGTAATGTCTGAACAGTATTGGACCTATTACCTCTGTCATAGTATTGAATTCCAAATACTTTTTTACTACCCTTCTTTAATGAAGGTAAAGCTCTATTTTTTCTTAAAACTCTAGCGTATGAATTAAAACTATCACTTGTTTCATCGGCATCACCTATTGGTAAGTAGTCTGTAAATTTTACTCCAATTAATACCTCAGGATCTTCAGCTTCATTATAAGCTAATGTAGCTCCTAATTCAGGAAAATTATCAATGAAATAATCTCTTATACTAAATATAAGTTGATTAATCATCTGAAGATTAGTCCTTCCATTTCTTTCCGCATCTTGTTGTGTAACTGTATAATAATACCATCTTGCTGTACTAGGCGGTAAATTTCTATCGTAAATTCTAAAAGATATTACGTCACCTTCTAAATATAAAAACAATGGACTTTGATGACCTCCACCTATAAATTCTCCAAAATAAGTGTAATTTATATGTAGAGCAGTATTGTTTTCATAAAATCTTAAAACAGGTATATTTGGGAACTCAAATGAATTAGCATCATACAATTCATTCAAAACTCTATCAGCCTGTATATCTAAATCCTGAACTAAGTCATAGTCCGCATAAAAGTTTCCATAGGCTAACGACTGATTGGGAAGAATCTCTTGACATTTAGCTACTTGAGGGACATTGTCATATAGAATATCAGTCAATGTAGCGCCTGATGGAGCTGTATTATCATCAAAAATTAATATCTCATTTGTTAGATTAGAAACTCCTTCCAAAACAAGATCAAGTTGTTTAAATACAAGCCAATTACCATTCTCTCCTCTTCTGTAGGCAAAGTTGATTTGCTTTACGTTCTTAGGACCAGTATAGTAAGTTAAGTTTATAATGTTAAATCTTAATGAGTCTCTAATATCACGACCAGAAATAAACTCCTCTGATGGTGGGAAAGGCTGCTTAGAAATCATTGACCACTTAGACTCCTCGTTGTTTTCGTAAACGTATTGGTATCTGAACTGGTATTGATTTCCGTATAACTTATTAAAGTTACGAGTTTCATCAGTATCGTATTCAGCCTCAATAACAAATACAGGAGGAGCTTTTAATACATCAATAGTTTTAGATCCTACTTCAACACTAGTAAATGATATAAATGAATATCCTTCAGGATCATTACCTCCACTCTCCATGTATGTAATAGCCTTATTTAAATCAAGCTTTCTAGGAGGGTTATAGTTATCTGTCCAGTAAAGAATATTATCCACAACATTTGCGTGAAAAATTGGGTAGTCTCTGTCAAGATTTAAAGTAGATCCAGCAAAGTTTGGAATTCCAAACCCAGCGCTATCTAAGTTTCCTAAAACTATAGTTAAATCATGAGATAAAACATCATAAGACCAAAGTGTATGATCTCCGTTTACATTATGAACAAAGTAAACTATGGAGTTATTCTCAACCCATCTAGCTGATCCGACAACAGTATTTTGACCAGATGGTAGGTCAGGATTATCAATCAATAAATTACCAGGCATACTCTCAGCGGAGCCTGTATTCTGAGCCTCAACAGACCCTGAACGCATATAGGCTGAACTTCTGTAATCACCTTCTGAAATGAATCTAACATCATCATCGGTGTTAATTCCCCCTAAAAAACTTATTTCTTGACCACTAGCCATATATTATCTTAAATTAAATCCGCACGCTGCGTAAATTGTATCCAATAACTCGTCACTTGTTGGAGCCTTAGCCAAGATGTTTGCATCCCATAAAGCGTCCTTATATTGACGTTCTTTATCCTTCGCTAAATTAATCAATTCAGGCTTCAATTCAAACATTTGCCACATGACAAATTTCTGCATTGTATCTACATAAGCCAAAGGAATCAATGTGTTTCCGTTTACATTCTTACCTGAACTCAAATACTCAATGACAGCCTTTCCGTTTGGAATAGCGTCAACAAATTGAATGTATCTTTCCTTCTCATTAACTCTGTAGTAGTTGACGTTAAATCCACCACCAGCAGTGTACAATGGGCCGTAGTAGGTTCCGTTATAGAAACCTTCTGCTAACCAAAATCCCCAGCCTGTTCCATAGTTTGGATTAGCTTGAGCATCTTGAATAGTTTCACACACCTCTGGCTCACGGAATGCAATAGTGTTGTCAACCCCTAGAGTCCAAACACGATTACCCATTTTATATCCCACCTTAGTGTATCTGATATAATCAGGAGGCATAGGCCATATTTTTGTATTGGTTGCTACGTCTACATACTCAACAACAACTGAAGGCATCTCAAATGCGCTTAGATTCTGTTGGTAGAACTCGATAGCAATCTGTTCCAACCATTCATAGTCAGTAATGGAGTAACCGAAGTTTTTCATTCGGCTAATCGCTGTCATTACTACATAGGTTATATTTTTAACTGGATCGTTCATTATCTAGCAGGATTAGTAGGTTTGTCTGTGTCTGCAACTCCGTTGTTATAAACTTCCTCAGGTCTTGTGCTAGTCTGCATAATCATTTGAACAACCATGCTATATAAGTTAGACTCTTGACCTGGCAATGAAATAATATCATCGTCATCCATTTCAGCTACGTTAGGAATAATATCCAAATAAACAACATCTGTAGGCTGCTCATTGAAGTAAATCTTGTTACTTCTGATATAGCAAGTAATCTTATTTGTCTGAGGCTTAATCATATTCATGATTCGATTCTCAGTAGAACCCATACGAATAGGATACCATTCACACTTATCACTTTCTACATATGTAATACCATCACTTCCCAACAAAGGAAGGACTGGTAACTTAGCAGAATACTGACCGTGACTGCACGATACAGTTGCGCTGTATCTAACAGACAAATCCTTCTTAGCATTTGGATTATTGTATACCGCATCAGTGTAAGCCAAGTTCAATACGTAGGCAATAACTTGATATGGATATTTACCACGCAAATCATCCGTAACATCTCCAGATGCTAATCTATTCTGTATAGTTTCAATTATCTGTCTTTTAGTAATCATTTACCTTAAATTATAAGTTACCGTATGTGGGAAGACCTCTATTAGTTCCTCCTTGTTGCCCTTTATTTATTTCAAGAGTTTGCAAGTTAAAATCAGATCTAATGTTGATGCTGAAGTATTTAACCAATAATTGAATCAAGTTCAAATGAACCGATTCTGGCCACTCAAATTCAATAGATGTACTTACCTGCCCAGTTAATGGGTTCGTTGATCCTGGTGGCAAATAAATGATATCTCCAGCCAAGATATAATAGTCATAGTTTGGCTGATCAGGAGTTCTCAAGTATGTAAATACCACAGGGATGTCAGACTTCGGTAAAACCCACCATTTGCCGTTTTGAATAGCTGCAATAGGATGCTTAATAGTTGGCTTCAAAATCTCAGTACCAATTCTATATCCAAAGTCAGACTGATTTAAAAATTCAATAGGTCTCTGCAAAGGAGTAGACGTATCACAATCATTTATAAAGTCAGCAAAGTAAGATCTGATATAGTACCAATAGTCATCTGGGATTGTAACATACCCATAAGAGTCTTGATACAAAGGAACAGAGTCACTATCCCCAATAGTCTTAACAAATGGCAACAAATCATCCGTAATCTCTCTCTTCTCCTCGAACACCTTTAGTAGGTCGTTCATCTGCTCAACATTCACATAACGGATGGCTGCATTGTAGTCATCAGGAGTGATATAGCCCCCGAATTGATCTTTTCCGAGGGCTGAATATACCTTATTTAATATTTCTTGTAATGTCATAATTACGCTGGCATTTTACCGAAAGATACTTCAAAATTCAAGATAGTCATGTTACAGTTAGCGATATTAAATCCTATTATATCATTTCCACCTGTGAAGAATTGAGTTGACACATTACTTGGATAAGAAGGACCTGAAGCATATCTAGAGATAACTCTGTTTGAATTTATCAAACCTTCAGTATTGTAAACATCTTGAGTCACGTTAAATATACCTTCTACACCTCCTCCCATATTTGGAGTTACAACAATATTTCTACTAATATTTTGATACAAGTCGCTATTCTCTTTTGGATTATAACCAGTATAACCAGCATCTAGCAAATCTCCATCAACAATATTTTTATTTTGTGAAGTTGTAGATTTAATATCAAGCATATATACTAAATCATAATCTGATCCGTCATACTGCTTTTCAAAAGTTAACTCTAAATCAATCATAGTTCCTGGGTTAATTCCTCTTAATTCTAACTCTTGACTGTTAGTGTCATTGAATATAATTAAAGAATCTGACCCTCCATTTGTACAATTCCAAAGGAATGAAGTTTTTAGTTTAGCCCAATATTTAGTGGTATCATCTTCCAATTTCCAGTAGTTAGCATTCTGCAAAGTAAATTGCTTAGTGAAATTATAAATACCTGTAGATGGTTTAGCTAAGAAAAATGGAAAAGGTGAAGTACTAGTACTCCAACTAGTAGAAATAGAACTAAATGTTTGAACAACGATTTGGGTTTGATTAGGTCCTGATTTGTATTCAAAAGAGAATATAAAACCTTGATACCAAGCACTATCTCCTGTGCTATAAAACACAACAGAGTCATCTTCTGTTAAATCAGCCTCTACGTTGCCATATAAGTTAACTACATATTTTATTGTCTCACTTCCAGCAGCAGGTCCTCCACTAGCTGCCATATAAAGCAACTTGTTTGAACCATCATTAGTGAACAACTCATTTAAAGCAATCTCGCTATTAGATGGGCTAAATTCACCAATTTGCTCTTGTAATGTAGCTACATCTACAGCTAGTGTATCAACTTGAGTAGTCAATCCGCTAATATCTCCAGTATTTGTAGTAGTCTGAGATCCGATAGAAGCTACAGAAGTTTCCAAATCTGAAATAGCAGGAAGAATAACGTCAGTAACTGTAGTATTCAATGATTCAACTGTTGCCTCTAAAGTAGGTAAAGTCTCTTCCATGAATATCTCAAACTCAGCAAGAAGGCTATTTACATCAATACCTAAGTTATCAATCCATACTGGCTCGTCTGGTTGTCCACATCCGCAAGAGTCATTACAATCACTGCAAGACCCACCGCAAGAACAATTTCCACAATCATCTTGTGTTGTACCAAGAATTGCATAAATTTGTGATACATAAGAGCTATAACTTACTTTATCTCCGCAAGCCAAGGCTTCCTTAGCATTGATATACAAACCATATACTTGGTCAACAAATTGTTGTAATGGGCTTACTGTAGCTGATCTTAAATAAGAAACGTGACGATCTAACATTCTAGTAATACAACTTTGAATACCACACATCTCCGTGTAGGCAATAACGCTGAATTGTCTTGTCTTAGTTAGATTCAAATCCAATACAAGTCCGTCATTCTGAATGTTGGATATTGTAACTACCAATTTACCTGTATACAAACCAGTAGCCAATACATTAACATTAATGTTAGCTGTAGGTGTAACAATAGGGTTAGCTTCAGGAGCAGGATCCAAACCAGCAGGGTAGTATAAACTCAACTCCCTGTTAGAAATGGTCCAGTCAGTGTATGCAGTCAAGTCAGCCAATGTAGCACTTCCGTATTGAGTAGAAAACGCATCATAAGTAAATGACAAATCCAAACATATTGAGCTATTACAAGCACTATAAGTGAATATTTGATTAGTTGTGTAAACAACAGTAGACTCCGCATTTATTTCAGCTGCTTCATCAGGACCATCTGTAATTGTTAAATTGGTTGTAGGTATAGTAATTCTAGTTGATACACCAGTATATTCTATAGTAGAAATAGTGTAAGTACCATCATTAGCTCCTCCTGTAGAAGCTGAAATTTCAAAAGCACCACCAGGGAATAAAACTTCAGTCAAGTCAACTCCTAGAATATAAAGCTCATTATTAGCTGTAACTTGCAAATATTCATTAGTCCCTTGGATACTCTCATACTCATAAATATTGCTTAATGATAACGTGTAGTTACCAGCAGGAATAGTTCCCCCTAAATTATAGTTTGCTGACACACGAGGGCTAGCATTATTGTTAATGAGAGGATCTCCAATAGTAGTTTTATTGAATACAGACAACCCTAATGGAGATACCAAAGACCCCACTGCATATTTAGATACAGAATTAGGGAATGAATAAACGGTATCGTCCTTAACATATGCAACCTTAGTTGTGCAGTTGAAATGAAGGGAGAAATTTAATGCCATGGTGATATAGATTTACCTACAAAAATAGAAAAAGGGGCTAAGATATCCTAACCCCTTTTTACTCTTTTTTTAATTACTTTTATTTGATCAACCCCTTGACGGTTTCAAACGCCTCAGGATTGTTAGAAACGAACTCTACTAGGTTAAATAACTTAGTTTCGTCTGTATCTCCATCAATTTCACAAAGATATTTAGCCTTTCCAGGAGACTTAATTCTCCACTTGTTTACGCTCTCATCTTCAAACAACTTCAAGTTCTCAACAGCACTAGCCACTAGATTCTTGATTTGAGTCAATCCGACAACAGCATCTACAGTAGAAGGCTTGTCAACTACCATATTACCTTTGATAGCATCGTAGCTCTTCAATCGGCTTTGAGAATTTACAACTGTATCAAACAACGTGATACGATCAGACTTCTCTTCACCTCTCAAGTTCAATCCCATCAATTTACATACGGACTTAACCATGTCATAAGACATACGAGTATCTTCAATCAAGATCTCATCCTCAAGTCTACGTCTAGCCTTAATGTTATTGTACTTAGATTCTACTTGTAGCTCTGGAATAATAAATTCAAACTTAGCATCAGTACGTTTATTATCACAATCATTATTTGTAAAATGATCAGAATAAAACCAAAGGAAAATTAATTTCTCTAAATCTACACCAGGTTTTAAAATTGTTTCTGAACCAATAGACATTTTAGCGTTTTGCCAAATCGCTTCACCATTTCTAGTTGTAGGAGTTTTTTCAGAATAACGCACTTCAACTTTAAATCCTCCATCAATTTCATAACCAATAGTTTTTATAGGTCTAGCTTGAGGAGATTTTAAAACTCTTCCAGCTGAAACATCACCTCCTGGTCTATATAAATCAACATTAAATTTTGATGATCTTATGTAATCAATTTTAATTGGAAGGGGTTTTTCTTTCCTAAAGAATGTAGGAAACTTTTCTTGCAAGATTTCAATGTGTTCCTGCAAATCTTCGCGCTCTAGGCGCATACCATCTTTGTATAGCATATTTTTGTTTTTTGTTTTTATAAATTTTAAAAAGGAAGGGGGATTTTCACCCCCAACCTTTTATATAATCAAATTAGTTGTCATTCGTCAACAAACCACACTGCTCAATCTTGAACCAGTCGAAACCGAACTGAGTCAACATATAGATAACGTAGTTGTCATTTGGTCCTAGGCGACGAGGAGAAGCAGCTCCATCATCCCAAACCTTCATGAAACGATCTTCACCATCCATTGACTTGTAAATCAACTCAACTGTGTTACGCAACATTCCAGCAGCATCAGCTTGCTTTTCAGCAGGCATAACGAATCCTAATCCAGCAAATGCATTGCTTGTTCCAGCACCAAACAAAGTTGGATCGTAAGACAAATCGAATGACTTAACATTCAAATTCTTACCATTCATAGTCAATGTTGAGAAAGCAAATGTAGACATCATTGATTCAAAATCTTGATTATCACCAAAAATTACTTTAGCAGACTCTTGACGAGTAGAAGCAATGTTAGTATTAGCCAAGAATGAAGTGTTAGCAGCGATGTTTTGTTCAAATGCTTGATATAAATCCTTACAGAACAAAGCGATTAAGTCATTACCAGTCCAGTTAGCTTTCATTCCAGCAATCAAATCATAAAGGTCTGATTGGTCAGCTAAACCTCCATTTGTCCAAGTTCCTTGAACTGCACGCTGTTGGAAAGTATCAACCATACCTTGAGCATAGTTAGTATCAGCACCATCGTTCATCATGTGAGGAGCAGGAATAGCACTTGGATTATAAGCTTTACCCAAAATCATAGCACCAACCAATCCCAACAAGTGACGGTATTCGTGTTGTGCAAACAAATGTGAGTGGAAACCTTTGATAGTCTTACCATCGTCCATCATTACAGGAAATACTTTATCAGTCAAAGCATCACCAGTAATTTTAGCAGAAGTCTTGTGACGTTGCATTGGAGCATAGAAACGAGACCAGTAAGTAGCTTTAGCATCTGGTTGAGCAGTATCTTCACCGAAAGAAGAAGAATAGATAGCCAACACATCACCTATAACTAAGTCAACAGAAGCTCCTGAAATTGAAACCACGGTAACTTCATAAGGATCTGTAGCTACAGATGCAGGAGCAACAGCAGTTACTTTCAAACGAGTAAAGTCACTCATACGAATCAACAAGTCACCGACTACAACGTAAGGCTTAATAGAATCTGTAGTTGTATTTCCAGCAACTTCAAAAGTTATAGTAGTACCGGCAGCTTGATCGCTAGCAACTGTAACTGATTGATTGTAACGATCCTCTTCAAAGTGGAAAGAACCATTAGAGTTGTTAACTACACGCTTAGCACCTTGAGCAATCAAAAGATTCAAGATGTCCAAACCTTGACCACCGAAACGCTTGAACAATTTTGTTGATACGTCTGGAGGAAGAGCGTCAATAGACGACAAAATTCCGTGCTGACCGTAGCCGGTAGCACCTGTGCCATACCCCTGGGGTAAAGCATCTGGATTGTTATATACAATAGCCATTTTTTTAAATTTTTAAATTTGGTTTTTAGGTTTTATTTTATACCGAGATACGCCTTAGTAGCTTCTAAGTGAGGACTTGTTACAGGTCCAGTAGCTGGTGCATCAACACGATTTACAACCTGACCACCATTATGTACTCTTTGTACTTCTGCCTCGCGAATTTTTCCTTCGGCAGACTTGATAGCCTGTTGAATAATTTTAGTTCTATTGTCTAACCATACCCGGTTTTCTAGAACCTTCATTACTGTGTTAATACCATCCTCGTCAGGATTTATCTGTGCCACTATCCCTCGAACTTCGGGTAATAACTTATTTAGATCTTCTTTGCTAACCGCATAATCCAAAGTTACTTCTCCAATATTTTCGAGTTCGACCTTAACAGGAATGGTTTTAACTCGGTTCCCCATGTCATTCAACACGTTGTCCCAAGTCGCCATTCTTTGAGCCGTTACTTGCTCCTGTTGGGTTCTCTGGTTTTGCAAATATCCAAAATAATCTTGCTTTGAATCAAACTCACCACGCTTAGTTTCAATAGTTTTTAGCGTCTTTTGTAGCTCAATGCGAAGCTTAGTAGGCATTTCATCAATAGAATCATACTGAGCATCAACATCCATGTTGTTCTTCTCAGCAACATATTCCATGACTTTATCGAATCCAACACTAGCCAAATCAGGATCATTCAAGATCTCCATGATTGCCATAGCCTTAACTGGATTAGTTTTCAAAGAATCTTGACTTGCACCTAATATTGTTGATGCAACACCCAAGTCACTAATACCTGTTGTCTTAACAAAGTTATTTAAGCGATTGATTGTGTCATTAGCAAAAGGATTCTGAACATCATTCAAGTAAGGCATGATTGGATCATACTGCTTATACTTCTCTACGATTGGTTCGTATTCCTTAGCCTTGTTTACGATAGCCTTTAACTCATCATAACTAGACACCCCAAACTCTTCTAGGTTTAATCCTGAAGGAGTAGGAGCTACTGGTTCTGGAGCTATAGGAGCAGGCTCATTACCTGTCATCTGTGCAATTTCTTGAGCTGATACTTGAATAGGTTCGTCACTACTAGGAATTGCAGGGGGTTGGTTATTTGCTTCCAACTTCATTGCCTCTTCTCGTAGTTGAGAATCACTCCATCCGTCTACCATTGCTCTCGCCTGCAAATCCGCAGGGATAATTAAATCATTGTTTTCCATTTGCCTATTTTATTTTTTGTTTTTATAGATTTCCTGATATCTCTACATTCTTTTGTTTCTCCAACTGACCTTCTTGAGCCAACTCAGCCATTCTATGATTGTGCTTAATTTCCTCAAGCAATGCCTTCTGTTGATACTCTGTCATCATAGAAGCCTGTTTCATTTGCTCTAAAGCTTGTTGTGCAGCGGCTTTAGCCTGTTCAGACTGTTGTGCAGCCTGGGCTTGTATTTCAGCATTTGCTTGCATCTGTTGTTGAGCGTCCTGTTGCTTAATCTTACGTTGACGTTCTTCAGCGACAGTCATATACCAAGCTGCAAACTCATCATTATCCTTCTCAAGCTCTTTCTCAATAAACAAGTAGTCTGACAAAGATATTCCAATAACTCCATTCTTTCCTGCTTGCATTGATTGTAATGCAGCCTGAAGGATCTGTTGTTTACGAGTATTAGTTGGAGTTGACTGCATCGTAATACCGATCTGCTCTAGTGTTAAGTCCTCAAATGCATCCAAAGCACTAGTCTTTTCTTCTCCTAATAATTCAAAGTAGTATTTATGAACTTCCTTATCAAAACGCATATTAGTACGAGTCTTTAGGATAGCCTTCTTAGCCACCTTCTCTTTCAATCGCATAATAGCTTTCTTCAATGGGTATAAAGCGTGATTAGTGGCATCAATTTCCATTTGACTAATTCCCAATCCTTTATCTGAAGGAGTTGTAGGACTAGCAGCCATAGTTTCTGTAATACCAGCTAAGTCCATGATACGAGCCATGTCATCTTGCCAGCAAGTCAACCACTCTTGTAATTGTGGTCCTATACCACCTGGAAGTTCTGTAATTGAGTTGTATCCACCACCCTTATTCAAAACATCCATTTTACTATTGATGAACTGATTACCAGTCTGTCTACGTACACGAACAAGATCAAGTGGAGTCATGTTACCAAGACCCATATCCATGTTAGCCAACAATCCAATATCAATAACAAGACCCTTAGGAGCAGAAGCCCATTTAGCGGCTTGTAATTTCAACCAAGTCAACATCAATGAATCCAAGTGTGGTTTCCATCTTTCAGTGATAGATTTACCTGGGACTCTTTCAAATGAATATGATAAAACTGCGTTACCACGAGAGTCACGCATAATATTTTTTTGCAATCCAAAGTCATAAACAAACTTAGAACCTAAGATATACTTACCTTCGTAGATGTTTTGAACACAAGTAACATCAGTTTGTCTCATACGTCCGTCAGCATAAGGCTTCTTATTTACACCAAATTCTTCATCTTGGTATAGAACCTTACCGTCCTTAGTTTGACGCTTAGTAAAGTATTCGTAGTCGTTAGCTTTGTATTCAAAGTGCAATACATCAACTGAGAAATCTTCCCAGATATAACGGCCTGTTACAGGATCCTTTCTATTGAAATTAAAATCCTTGTCAGTGTAACCTTGAGTTTCGTAGTAGATCCTTGCCAAACCTTCAATTTCTTGAGGCTGAGCGCCAAGAGCCAACAACTTATCTTTAATGTCACCAATACGGACACGTTGAATATGTCCTGCAAAAGATGGTTCTCCTTCTTCATCTTCATCAATAAACGCTGTAATAAAAGATGCAGGATTGATAAATCTCATTCTAGTTATACCATCCTTATCTGCATATACTTGAGATACACAGAAGTTAGTATTCACCAAAGTCTCAATAGTTCTCAATCGAACCTTATCCCAGTCACTAACATTAAATGTATGCTCAGCAATATCCTCCATAGCGTTCTCCAATGGTAACTTAAAACCATGGTAGCGCTCGTACATATCCAATTCAGTTTCATCTTGAGGAACCCAAGGTAAACTAACTTTAGTTAATCCCAACTGCTCACGCATAGGATTCAAAACCTTGTCCTCATAATACAATCTCCACTTTTTCTTTTGCTTCTCAAAGTTTGATGTTGGAGTTAGAGATTCGCACTTGACACGATAGTCAGATGCGCTAAGCAAAGATTTAATTGTGGAAACGTATTTTGGAGCAGGGCTAACAATATCATAGCTCACGTTAGTGTAAGCCTTTCTAGCATATTGTGTACCTCTGTTAGCAGGAGCATTTTTATCATTCTGTGGACCCAAGAACCAGTCACGGTATGGAGCAGAACTTTGACGGCCCTCTGAGTAGTCGTTCATCATCTGAAACCAACCAGTGGCTGTCTGACCAAACAATGTTCTTCCGTTATACCAACGAGAGTAAATAGCTTGGGCTACCTGAGTAATATAACTCAAGGATTGTTTTTCCTCCTTTGGAATTCTATCCGAAGGAAATGAAATTATTGGAGTAAACTTCAACATCAACTGCAAATATAAAAAATGTAAACAAATTTAAGCAAGTTATTCAAAAAATTCTAATAAGTCATCCATCTTTTTAACAGCAGTCATATCTTGCAAATACTTTGGTAGCGCTGATTTAGCACCTAATAGAGCCATACCACCAGCGGCAAACAAGTCATAGTTTGTCATCTCTGTAGGGTCGTTAATCTCCAAACACTCCTCAAGCATCTCAATATGGTTATCCCCTCTACCAAAGACTTTAATGTAGTTCATGTACTCCGTAAAGATCTGTTCCTTATCAGCCTCACCTGTATAACGTCCAGGGGCTTGAGCCAGTTTACCATTAGGATCAATGTCAGATAATAAATACCCTTCATATCCCCACTCACGGAACTTCTCAATAACGATTGGTACGTTACGTTCAGGATAGACGTGCGCCCCAAACAATATTGCAAGCTTCAACATATCCTCACAGTAAGTGTTACCATCGTCAACACGAGTGTTATACGTTACCACAAACTTATTAGATGTCCATTGATCGATTGGTTTCTCTTGGAAGTCAATAGACGGATCGTGCTTATAAAACATAGCACCACCACCATTAGACTTTCTTCTACCCTTGACGTCCCTGTTCCCAAACTTAAATGGGTCACATCCTAGAATGTATCTGTTTGAAACATCTGGAGAAGGGAACCACATATTCTTTCCAGAGTCAAACATCTTCTTATTCCTTGCCTCATGCGGAGGTAGGTATGATACGGTATACTTTCCTTCTGGATTATCTGTAACAACAACCTCACTACCAAATGCTCCCTTCCAATCAAGTGATATGTTTCTAGTTCTAAATACCCTATCAAACTTTAACTGATTGATACGAGTTCGTAGAATACTTAAATCAAAGTTACTGTTTTTAGAGGCCTTAGAGGCAGCTTCTTGAAGTGTCCAAGGGTTATCCCTTATCTCACCATTTAAACGTAAATCTAACCCCTTTTCCTCCAAATCCTTTCGGGTATTCATTAGGATAGTCTTAGCCCCTCTTGTGACAATGTTGCCTTCGAGGTTCTTAACTGGTTCTGCTGGGTCCTCAATGATAGAGAGTCCGTACTCGTCCACACACTCATCGTACCCATCGTATGCTGGGATGAATAGCGTAAACAACCCTGAAGTTGTAAATCCGTTTTCGTTTCGTTCATCGTAGTATGAAGATTTAATTAGGTCAAAGAATTCCTTACCTCCACCTGCCTCAAATTCACCAAGCGTTGATGTAAACATCCCTAGTCCGTTAATACGCAAACCTTGAGACAAACACTTACGAACAACGTCCTGCCATCTTCTTGGAATAGATACACCGCTGTCTCCGTGCTTACCACCCTCGTCATCTAAGTATGCGTGCAGTTTCTGTCCGTCAAATGATCTCTCAGAAGAAGCACGAGCTTCGATCCAACCGTCATGTGATGCTGCACGATTATGAGTTGCCCCTTGCGCTCTTGAAGCTGAGTATGAAAATGAAAGTTTCTCTTTAGGGAAATCCGTTCCGTCATGTGATGGCTTTAAGAAGAATGGTATCTTACGCCAAGGCTTTACAATCTTATCGATGTAAACGTCATTACGAGCCTGGGTCTCTGTGATACTTTGGATACCACCCTTCTGTTGTTTATGTTCTGTTACAATGCAGTACAGCATACACGCTGCCTGTGATGTAGCACCAATACGTCTCCGCTTAGGGAAGATATATCCGTAGCAAGTTCTGTAGCCCATGTCTACACTGTAGGCTCCCTCGTCAATATAAGCGGCAGGATACTTTGCAGCAAACTCTTCTGCGTTCTTTACACGCTGGAAATACTTTGTCTTTACTTCACCCTGAGAGCGAAACGTGACACGGTATTTATACACAGCCTCAGTAGTAGTATAACAATAACGAGCGTAAATAAAAATCCTACGATCCAAATCACGATACCAAGGTAAACTATCTTGACGAGTTTCATTTTGAATATCCCAATAATTTAAGTATACATATTGCCAGCCATCAATGTATGTAGGCTTGCCATTATTAAAGAACCAATACCCCTGATATCTTCTCTTGATCTGTAATTGAATCCACTCAATCTCATCCCTATACTCAAGGCGATTGTTTTCTAGCTCATCATAAATATCATTCTGGCTCACAACCTCTCTCTTTTTGAGCTTCATCTTCTTACGGATCAATTCCGTAATGTTCTTGAGTTTATCAGGCATTTCCTGATGTCTGAACCTTTGATTCTTTGGGTGTAGTCCGTAGCCGTCAATTAACTTAACAGCCTCATCCCAAGGCTTGTCATAGAAACTCTCTACACTCGGTAAAGGAATCTCGATAGTCTTGAGGACAGGATCGTCACCGTGATAAATAGCCACGACATCTTCCTTCTGATATAGTTCATGATATTTAGAATTAGTTGCCAACTTCTGGGAATAATTGATCGCCCTTAGCCTTATGTGGGGACACACCCTTTGGAGCGAACATCATGTACTCCTCTGGACGGATACCCAAATTGTCTTGTGCTAAGAACTTAGTTATGTCATTTTCTAATGCCTTGGATATCTCACCCTGCATGAATCTTTCCCTAGATTCGGAAAGCTGTCTACGCAAGGACTCAATGTTTCCAATGTGGTTCTTCTGGTCCGTAGGTTCCTCTGGAAGGTCCATGGACAAAAGATCATAGAGCATCTCCTCTGCACGAATCATAATCGCCCAATCCTCAGGTTGTTGTAACCTAAGGAAGAGGACGATTTTAGCTCTGCAAGCTTGATTCTTATTTAATAGTAACTCATTGTATTCAGTAGGGAATGATCCGTCAATATGAGACTCTACTCCCAACTCCCTCAACGCCCAAGTCTTTCTCTTGGATAGCATTGGGTATATATCTACACCAGGACTGCCAGGACTATACATCAATATGATGTAACGCATCACAAAGTCAGCCGTTAAGTTGCTTGGTAGATTTATCTCAGATGCAAATACATTTGCGTGCTGAGCTAAGTCAGCAAACTTAAATAATACACTATCTGAAGCCGACACCTTATCGATGCGGTACTTCATCTTCACATATAATTTGCTATCCATTTACTTGTGCAATAATACGATTGCTTTGGACATAATATAAATCATCAGTCATCACCTGCTTGTACTTAAACTCAAGTCTAACTGGCTTACTAGATATAGACTTAACTTTCATACCTACCTCTACAGGTGTCTTATACCATCCGCATTTCAAATAGTTTTCTCTCCAGTCGTAAACGATATCACCAGTTGGAGCATACACTACTTCGAATATATCCTTCTCAAACTCCTCAGTTACATATTCCAAAAACGATGGGCGCTTAATAGGAACCTTCTTGATCACAACGTAATCATTCAAAGATATAACTTTCTCCTCACGGATACATAGGATAACTTCCTTGTACGGAACGACTAAAAGACAACGAGTCTTTCCTTCGTCATTGAACGTGTAGTAGTAAGCCTCATCTTTCTGTACTGTAGCTGCTTTAGCAATAGCATCATGTGAGAAGTAAACTAAGTCTCCTTTCTCAATTTCTACTGGACCATCCCAAGTATAGCATAGAGCAGGTATATCAGCATAAGGTGACACAGAGTGTACAACACCAGAGCGAGAACCCATATCAACCCTTGCTTCATCGCTGATAGCCCTAACAGTAATTGTTGCCTCACCAATCGTAACATCATCAGAAATGATATTTGGGACCTCGATGATTACGCGACCTCTTGGGGGTCTTAAACTTTCTGCTTCTTTTTTTGTTATTTCCATACCTATCTAATAATAATTTACTTAAATAC
>Ga0247723_1001078_pt1 | contig 16541 bp, 20 predicted proteins | sample MSEWelMarce5H_FC_FD_189079 | JGI IMG/M metagenome (GOLD analysis project Ga0247723, IMG submission 189079) | Subsurface sediment microbial communities from gas well in West Virginia, United States - MSEEL Well Study Marcellus 5H_FC | ecosystem: Environmental > Terrestrial > Deep subsurface >...
GCGGTTTCGTGCGGGTTTTTGGACTCAAAATTTGGCCGCGAAAAAATCACGTCCCGAGAATTTTGAAACTTTTTTCCAGATTGGGTCAAGGTAGTTTTCTTTCGAACTCTGCCCATGCTGCCATGTCATCTAGTGCTGCCTTCACATCAGGGAAGTGATGAGAAATAATATCCCAACACTGTTCAGCAACAATACGGTGTTCCTTTTGAGTCGCCTTATCCATACGCAACTGACAATAGTGAACCCATGAACGAAGCGAACCTGCCATGATAATAGTCGATTCGGTGTTACCTTCAGGTAATACAGCACGCCGCTGTTCCTTGGCGATACCACGCTCGCTGGCCCACTGATAGGCCATCTTAGCAGCGTTGATAACCTGCTGCTGCATCATATCCCATTCTTCTTGTAGGCGATGGTCTTCAACCTCTACTGAGTGCTGTCGGTTCTTGGCATCCTGGAGGCGTGCTTCCCGTACAACAAATCCCAGATCCTGGGTTGGATCGGCGTAACGCTGACTGTACTCTTGGAATGAGAAAGAACGATGCCGCAAAATCTGGCGGGCAATGTCTCTTGTTGTTTTGATTTCCATTGATACATGGACCATCTCCAGTGGTGACCAGTGTTGGTTCTTAATTAGATATTGAACCAACTTAGGTGCTGTTGCTGTGTTGTTTTGGTTGCTCGGATTAGATACTCGCGCTGCCCATGCAACCAGTTCATTGGCAGTATTACATTCTGAATATGCGCTCGGTTTCGTAAGACCGATTAGATTTACTTCACTCATGAATTAACGCTCACATAATCTAGTGCTTCCATCTTGTCTTGATACTCTGCAATCTGCGAGAGTTCATGTTCAACAGCAGTCATGAAGTCTGTATGATCATGAATCGCCATCGGATTATTAAGCATGATGCGAACGTTCATCGCATGCTTATCGATTTGCCCATGGAAGTGAGACCGTAGTGCACTGTAAATATCTTCTTTCATAATAATATCCTCAAACATTTTTTCGATAATTAAGTTATACTCTATTTTTGGGTAGTAGTCAACCCTTTTTTCAAATATTTTACTGCCCATATATTTGGACCATAATCAAAATCTGTAAACGGGTCGCCGATTGTTTCAAATCCTGCTGCCAAATAACTGGGCAGAGCATCTAGACGAGGATAACTCCATATGAGTTCCGCATCGTTTTGTTTAGCAATTTCTATTGTTTTATCGAAGAGATACTTCGATATACCCTTGCCCCTATATTCAGGCAAAATATATATGCCCCTCGACCGCAGATGATTTTTTGATGACATAAAGCAAGAGTTACAACCAACCAATTTATCATCTTCGTAGTAACCTATAAACCAAACGTCAGAGCAGGGAACTTCTGGGTTATATCCACCCAGAAATTCCCACTCATTATGCGGTTTGATTGCTTCGGTATTAGGCCAAAGTTTTTTCCAAAGAGGAAGTATTTCCTCAAATAATATAAGTTTTATCATACATTATGGTTTACCGATGTTACCACTGTATAAATAGTTGGCCATATCTGCAGTGCCGACACTTACGTCCGCATGGGGAGTAGAATCTAAATCTTCCAGAATATTTCCAGTAATTTCTTCTGCGTCAGTAATATAGAAGAAAACGGTGGATACTTCTGTTGAGTAATTCGTAATCTTGGAAATAATCAACTCAATTTTTTCGAACTCATCTTCAGGTAATACAGTAGGAATATTGACGAGAAATCCACCTGATTCTGGGTCCAGTTGAACAAAACTTTCATACTTTTGTTTTTGTGTAGCATCCAACCATTGCACAGTATATGTGATATTATCACCAACAACAGTAGTAACATGACTGAATCCTAAAGAACCAGTATCCATTACAATCTTAGGAGTAGAACTACTCAATGTTCCAAGATAATATTTGTTGTCCCCTGAAAAATCACCGTTGATAATTTGAACAATCTTATTTTGATTGCTGGTAAAGTTTTCTCTGTTAAACAGAATAGAACCCTTAACTGAGATTAAAGATAAAAGATTTAAAACTTCAGCATGAGTTGGCGGAGATGTAGAAATTGATTGCATCAATGCTGCTGCAGCAGTAACATATGGTGCAGCGAAAGAAGTACCACTTACTCTCGCATAAGAACCACTTATCGAAGCAACATCTACATCAACTCCTGGCGCAAAGATGTCGAGGGTTTGTCCATACGGTGAAGTTGCAGATGCATCTGCTGTTGCAGTAGCAGTAAATCCTGCGACAATATCATCATCATCAATAGCACCAACAGTAATAACTTCAGGCATACCCGCTGGAGTATAATTAGAGACATCATCTGCTCCATTACCAGCAGAACAGACAACAATGCAACCTACCGAAATTGCACCAAGGAACTTGTTTCTCAAGAAAGGACTGTATGGAGTCGCCCAACTAGCATTGATTGTTACGTTTTTAGATGGATTATTTTGTTTAAATTGTTTGATCTCGTCCAGAACAGCACCTAACTGAAGAATCGTAGGTTTTGTATCATTGTCGAATACTTTATAGTTATAGAGTGTGACGTTTTGCGTAATACCTACCTTTTTACCAGCGATACAAGAAGCAACTGCAGTTCCGTGACCTTGATTATCTGCGTAAGAACTATAGGATAACTTACCAAAGTTTACAATCTCAACACCTTGAAGTTCGGCGTGAGGATTAATACCAGAGTCAATGACAAAAACTGCTGGTTTATTTGTTGTATTAATATCAAATGTATTAAATTCTTTGAACGGTCTAAAGCGGTTAGAGACTCTGCGCCTTGCCCAATCATTCGGTGTCGTGATTGATGATCCTGAAAGTTGTGACAGAAGTTTTATTTCAGTGTCTGCGCAATCAATATTACCAGAGCAAGCATCATAAAATCCAATAGGATCGGAAGTCTCTACTACTGAATACGATCCTGCAGTCGAGACTACAGTATGTTCTGGGCATCTAGATAAATCTGCAGTCGGAACAATGAGTGTTATTGGTGACGCATCATACGAAACTTCCGCACCAGGATAACGCATTGCGTATGTGAATAGATTTGCATCAACAGCAATACTGGTTGAATCTTGGCTTGAACGCCCGACTTTACTGGCGAAACTGTTTCTTTTTTCTGCAGTTCCAAAGAGAACATTAAACGACATTAGATTTCCTTAAATTTGTTGCTTCAATATATTTATTCGTGTTAAAATCTCAGGAGCGACAGTTATAGGATTATTTGTGTAAAATCCAGCAAATTTTCTAATTGGTTTGCGAAATTGTTTTTCGAAAGTCCACCCATCGCCTGTCATCTCTTCATAATATTTCTTTATGGTTTCAAATCCATTGTATTTTTGCTCTTGAGGTATTACATCATAACCCATAGTTTTATAACTAAGAATCTTTGACTCGTATCTATGCATTGCATCGGTAGTACTAACATATGGCGTAAATATTGTTGCCATCAAAGAAAGTCTCCAATCCTGTAACCAAAAACTACCTATAATTGGAAAGTTTATTTCTTGTGAGTATTTGCACCAGTCAGTTTCTTCTTTCGTAGGTGTATACCATGAAAAATCTGTGAATTGTGTTAAGTTATTACCACCGAAAATAGCAGAGGTATATCCTAGGTCTTTCAATTTTCCTGCCAGATACAAATGCACTGCAAATTGCGGACTTGAAATTTTATACTTGGTAGCAAAATCATATAACTGGTTGTTTAAAAAACGTATAACATCCAAGTCGATCAAACGTGGAGTTATGTTTCGAGACTCACAAAACTTAATAGCATGACTGACATCATGTATATTATGATCATCTAGGAAGTTGAATATCACAACTTCAGGTGTAACTCCTGCATACAGGAAGGTATCTACAACAGTTTGACTATCTATACCACCACTGAGACAAACGGCAGGTCGACTACCAATTGTAGACGGTAGATTCATTACCGCGAGTTTACAATTTTCTTCTAGTGTTGCTGAATAAGCAACGTCCAGCATTTCTTCTGTGATGTTTACATTCCAGACCATATCGGTATCTGTAAATGAAACAGAGATCCAATCATCTAGAGTGCCTTGCATTATTCAACACGCCATGACGATGTGTTCAATTTAATATTCGTTGGCCAATCACCTTCAGTGAAGGACTTATCATGAAACCGTAATTCGTTTGTTGGCATGATACAAAGTCTACCATTGTCCAGTTCTATGAACATAAACTCTTTAGACTGCGAAGGATGCATACTGTAACCATCGTTCATGGGAATGGCAGTAAAAAGATACCGACCAAACTCTCCAGTGCTGCGTATCTCTGCTCGCTGAGTGTTTAGATAATCATATCGCACAACCGAGAACTGATCACCATAGCAATCCCAAACCTGCGTGTCATCAAGTCTCCAAAATGGTTCTGGGTCTACAGAAAATGCCAAAGCATGCGGCGGAACACTGCGCCAGACGGCACCACATTCTAACATAACATGACACCCCCATGAGTGTCCAGGTTTTGAATGTAATGCAAACCAGATACAAGGTTCAAAGGTATAAGGTTCTACATCTTTACGAATGAAAGATGACTGCACCCAGCAGTAAATGTGGTGCGGTATGTTTCCGGAACCAGTGTAAAGCATTACTCGACTTCAAACTCTTTGACTGTCTGGAACTGTGCCTTGCTAACGAAACCAATACCCAACAGGGTATCTACACGATTAGATGCGTCAGCATAGTCGATATACGTGCCATCATCGAACCACCACCAACGGTCTAGACCAAGCAACCAGCGAGGTTCGCGGCGATACTCGACCAACCACTTACCATCTGTTCGATGAATACGTAACTTTGTGATTCGAATATGGTCGAATTCTACGCCATATTCATTAGCGACCATCTCGCTCATATCTTCCTCCACATGGCATACTTTGCCTTTGCTGCTAGTCCAATGAATTTATTATGATTTATAATATCCTGAATTTCATCTGTTGTCATTCCATTTTCAACCATCTCATTAATATCTTTTCCTGGAACATCTGGCCAGATGACAATTCTATATCCCTGGTCAATATACTTATTCATCAACTTACCCACGTCTCTGTTCTTAGGTTGGTTGTCGAAAATAATTGTTATTTTATCTTTTGCGATCGGGAGTTGATCAATCTTTCCGAAAGAGGTTCCAGCACAAGCAATAGAATTATGCAGAAAAAGGGAGTCAAGAGGCCCTTCGACGACGAATACTTCTTGCGTAGGGTCGACCTTATCCAATCCAAAAATCGAGGGCGCATCTTCATCTACCTTAATGTTAATATAACGAAGTGACTCGCCTCTGATTCCGCGAAGACTAACAACAAGTAGTTTGCCAGTGCCATCAAGAAAAGGAATCGCGAGTCTCGGTTCCGATGTAATAATCGATTCTTTGTATTTGTCATTAAGTTGTATGACATCTTTAACATTAGGTATGAAATACAACCGATCAAAAGCATCGCGAGGAATTTTGCGGTTAATAGCATATTGGACTGCCTCATTATCATCTGGTAGTGTATCGAGACGATCCATAATCGAGTCGATCAGTTTAGGTTCAGGTTTCTTAGTAAACTTTGGTTCTTCAAACTTGAGAACTTCTTCTACATTCTTGTGGGCATTGGCGCGACCATGTCCACCATCAGCATATCGTTCAACGACATACTGACTGTATTGGTTGGGATCAAAGTTCTTCAGGAAGGTTCCGAAGTGATGACTCGCGCCACATTTATGACACTTGTAATACAGATCCTGTTTACCCCGATAGAAATAACCACGTGCTCTTTTCTTATTACGCTGTGAATCACCACAGAGGGGACATCTGCAGTTGAATAGATCCTGTGATTTTTTCTTGAAGTTCTCGAGGCGATGCGCAATCGCGTTCAGATACTTTATGTCAATATATAAACTCATAATATAGTTATACCTCGAAACGAGGGAAAAGTAAAGCTTTTATTGGATGAATTTCATAAGAAGTGGAAATACCTTGGTGATGATAGCACCAATGACAATACCACCACCAATCATAATATACTTGGTTCTTTCCAATTTGTCAATACGATTTTTATTTTTTTCTTCTTCTTTATCAACAGATCCCTTGAGGTCTCTGATAGCAGCAAGCATCTTGTCTTCAGTAGACTGAATTTTTGCTTCAAGTTCTCGAGTGGTTGTTGTGATGCGCGAATGTAACTCGGCGTTACTTGCCTTGGTTTCTTGTCTGTGCACTTCTAAACTCTCATAAATGTCTTCGTTGACTGTTTCTTGTGCGTCGAGTTTAGTTTCATGCACAGCGAGCATCTTATTGATGCAGTTGGAAACATCACCAATCTTTTCGATGGCGAGATCGAGACGACTGAACACGACCTGAATTTGCTTCAGATCGTGTTCAATTACCGCGACTTTTGTTTCCAAAGATTCCAATTACTTCGCCTTTGGTTTGCGTGCTTTTTTAACAACTGCCTTGACTTCTTCAACCTTTGCTTCTGCCTTGTCAACTGCTGCAGTAATCTCAGCGAGATCGACCTTGCCGTCCTTGTTAGCATCAACAAATCCGAAGAGTTTCTTCAGTGCGTCTTTAATTTGAGTTAGCATATTCTTATCCCCATGCTGCGTATTGTTTAGTTTTCTTGATACGGTCATCTAGACCATGCGTACCACCGTTTACACGACGAGTAATTTGACCGATAACTGCATCGGTCACACCCTTGTCAGCGATTGCGAATAGTCCATTCTTATTGAAGAACCACAGTGCTGATTCGAATGCGAGTTCAGTTGCGACGATGTCTGGATTTGTCAGAACATCAGGACGCTTAATGTCCTTGGCGAATGCAGTATAGTTATCCTTACCAGTTAATTGGATCGGACCACGACCACGGAACTTGTATCCATCACCTGAAGATTCTGGACCATTGCCCATGCGATTAGCATAGACCTTATTGGCAATCTTTTCTGGCTTACGAGCATAACCTGCAGTTGATGCAATTGTTGGGAAGTACTTCTTAAAGATTCCGTTGAGGCCCTTGTCTGAGTAGTTTAGATTCTCAGAGAATACCTTGAAACCACCTGACTCGTGCGAGCACTGTCCGAAGAAGTGTGCTGCTTGAGCAGTCGATAATTTGAAGTAATCTTTTGCTGCCTTGAAAGTTCCTGGACCCCACTTACCGTCAGCACCGACACCACACTTCGCTTGAAGTGCTGCCATTGGACCAAGTCCAGTTACAGCAGGAGGTGCTGCCTTTGGTGCTGCCTTAGCAACCTTAGCAACTGTTTCTAGAACAGGAGCACCTGCTTCCTTAGTTGTGCTTGGATCGAAGTCCTTGACTGGTGTATACTTTGTGCCACCTGCCTTAGACTTAGTAGCAACCAGACGCTGCTTGCGGTTTCCGCCTTCTTTCTTAATAGATGCGTGAACCCAACCAGAGTTCTTATCACCAGCGGCATAGAATTCTAGGATGACTTGGTCAAACTCTAGATTGTCAGCAACCCAGTCAGCAACCTTCTTATTGTCAACACCCTTTACTTCAAAGTCGATTGCTTGACCATTAACGTGCTGGGAAGTTGCCGAACCACCAACTGCCTTATTGACAAGTGGTGCGCGATACGAAGAGTTGATTGTTACTGGACCAAACTTAGCACGAACAGGTTCGAGAATCTTTTCGCAGCAGTAGCGCATGTTCTCAATGTGTGCAGGAGTTGGTGTGTTAGGAATGCCAAGACGCTTTGCGGTTGGCGATACAATCATTTCTGCGAGAGTAAAATGTTCAGTTAGTTGTGTCATTATCTACTCCTTAGAATGGACCGAAGTCGTCGTCGCTGTCTTTATACTTGTCGACCGCTGCCATCAGTTTGATTTCAGTGTCTGCTTCGATGCTATTTGCTTCAGCGATATGCTTATAGTCAGTCTTGCCCATTTCTTGGACCTTGACATTAGGATCGAACTCAGAAACTTTCATGTTCATCATGGTAGCAAATGCACCAACAAAGGCACCAACAATCATCGAGAATGCTGGACCAATAATCTTGAAGATCTCATTGTTATCGATCATTGCATTTGGTAGAAACAATCCGATCAACATCATGATCACAACTGAAAGCATGATAGATCCCAGCGTAATCGCTGCCATCTTCATGATCATGATCTGGACTTTGCCCTTTTCGATCTCTAGTTTTTCTAGAGAGTCGATATTGTTCGATACCTTTACGAAATCCAATATACCCTTCATATTACTTCCTTCTTACCAATATAGGAGAACTTGAGTTGTTCTTCTTTTTATATTTTTTCTGTTGAGTCTTTGTAACTCCAGGTTCTGCTTGGTTTGGTTTGGTTGGATGCGGAATACCAATCCCAGCAACTCCACCACCAGCAACACCCATCTCTTCTGCCTGTAATTTAGCAGCGATTGCCATCTGGCGACGCTTCTCTTTGCTCTTACCCTTGAATTGAGGAGCATCAGACTTTTTAAAGTCCGTAATTACGTCGCCCATTGATGAAGACTTCATGTCAATCTTTTCTTCAAGATATGCCGTGAACGAAAGCATCTTTCCTGCCTCTAGTTCTTCAGCGAGATCTTTAACATCTTGTCGTTCTTGTGTCATATAAAATACTTCCTCTAATATGTCATCATCATATTCTATCTGTTCTCTTACTAGAGCAACAGCAGTAGCAAATGATAGGAAGTTCTTATTGTCCATAGGAACCTTCTCGATGATTCTTTTTAATCTAAATACCATTCTATGAAGCAAACTATATGCCTCTTGTTCTTCCGTGGTATTTATCTCATTCTCTTTCTTCAATCGATTACCATGCTTATCAATCAACCCCAGACGAAATGCATCTTGTTGATCGAAAGGTGTAGTCAACAACCTTAGAATTCGATATGTTATTAGTGCATCTACAAATCTAGACATTAAGTTCCCTTAACTTTGTAACTATGTTGTGGTCCAAGTTTACCTCGACCATAGAACTACTTGTCATTCTGTTGAGAAACACGAGGAATGTTTTCAAGTAGTGCCAATATTTTTCTTCAATTTTATAAAACAGCATCTTAGTTGCCGCATTACCAAACACATTATATAAAACAATTATGTGATTTAATATCAAACGCTCGTTCAAGACATCAGTTTTTTCATATCTCTTAAACAATCGTTTGATATATTTAAATCTCTTTAGGTCTTCTTCTAAATCAGGCATCCCATTACAACTGGGATTGTCATAATTTTTTATCGCGTAAATCAAGAAGGTATCATTATTTAAATCAAGCATATTATGTTACAGTCGCCGTTCCCCCAAGGAAATACCAGTTCCCTGCCAAGAATATTAGATTGGCAGTATCACCTGCCGAGTTAAAGACAATCGAAGAGTGACCAATATTAGAATTGATTGTCAATGCATGATTAGCATTGTTGCCGACCATCACAATAACCTTAATCTGACCATCTACACCATCAGGAATAGTCAAAGTTCCTGCACCATCTGGTGAGTTGATTCTTGTTACTAGTGTAGAAACGCTGATGGCACCAGCAGATGTTAATGTCTGCACGGTGCCACCAAGAATCAGATCGTCTTGTAAAACTACTGGAACTGCAATGCCACCAAATAAATTGGCAACAGTAACCTTATGATCATATGGACTTGTTGTTGGCTTCACGAGATACAGGACATCGGTCGGTGAGACCGATGTCGCTGCAATCATGGCGGTTACTTTACTGTCTGCCATTAGTTATTAATCCTCTGGGAATTCGATGTCATCAGCAGCATCACTAGTGATACCGTTCTTAGACATTGCAACCAGAACTTCATACTGGATACGACCAGCATGAGCACCTGTCAGAACCTTACGCTTTACCCAACCAGTGTGAGAAACAGCACCCGATTCTGCGTTGTCAACACCTTGGTTTACACCGAGTGCTGCCTTAAAGACTGGAGCACCAGTTGTCAGGAACATCTTTCTGTCTGAACCGTTAGTTCCAACATATGTTACATCAACCGAAGTACCAGCAGTTGCTAGAGCAGCGGTACGTGCCAACTTGAATGTGGTATCACCAGTCTTGATGATATACATTGGTTTGTCGTTAGTAAGGTGATTGGTGAAAGTATGACTTGTTCCAGCAGGAATTCCACTCAGACCAATAATTGTTGGAGATGTTGCAACTGCATCCGCATATGATGCTGCCAACTTGAATGTATTAGCACCAGTCTTAACGATGAAGTAGTAGTTATTTGCTGTTAGACCTGTTGGTGGAGTTCCAGCAGTGGTATAGCGAACGTAATCACCAGTGATGAATGGGTGCGCCGCAGAAGTTACTTCTTCAGTCGAAAGATTGAAAGCACCTGTATCAGCATTAACTGTTACCGCATCAAAGTGTGGTCGGTCACCAGTACCGATGATGAAATTAACTGCATCACCAGTTACCAGTAAGTGGTTAGCACTGTAGGTAATGGTGTCATTGGTGTTGAACATCGTTGACGGAATTGTCAGTCTTGGTGTTTCAACTGCAACAGTTGGTGCGGTTTCGTATGACGAACCATTATCGGTAACTGTTACTGTCGATACTGCACCAGCAGTAATAACAGCAGTACCAGCAGCAGAAGAACCACCACCGCCACTGAATGTTACAGCAGGAACTTCAACATACTTTGAAACACCAGCAGTTTGCAGAGCAACTGCCGAAACATAACCACCTGTTTGGTCGCCATGAATTTCAGTTCTTCTTACACCGAATACTTGTGTCGATTCAAAGTCTGTAGTTGAAATCGAAGAAACTGATGTTGGTTTATCGCTGATTGTATACTCTTGACCAGAAACGGCAGTAAGAGTTGTTCCTGGATTTGCGTTAATGACTGTAGCAGATGTGTCGCTTGCAATAGTAGTGAAAATCATTTCTTGATTGCCAATACGAACAACCTGACCAATTTCATTATCCGTCTCAAAAAACGTATCAGTTCCAGTAAGTGTTCCGCGACCAAGCGAAAGTGGTACTGTGAAGGTATGCGATGCACCAACACCATCAGTTGAAGCAACAATGGTTGGATCATTATGAAGTGCATTTGCTTCTGACGTTGCGACGCTGAAAGTATTAGCAGTAACATTAGTTACATAGTAGGTGCTACCTGAAGTCAGACCAACTACCGAAGTTCCGCCGCCGTTTGCATATGCAACAGGATCGCCTAGTTGGAATGGATGACCTGCTGAAGTATACACACCAGCGGCATGACCTGTAGCAGCATTGAAAGTGATAGCAGGTGCAGTAAGAGTTACTGTACCGTCTGATGATGCATTATCTGATTTACCCCATGCGGACATTAATTGTCTCCCTTTTTAAATTCTAGATCTACGTGATTGAAAAATTCTTTTCGTTTCGATTCATCAAGTTCCGAGGGAGACTTGATGCCATATTCATTAAGTGCAGATTCAAATGCAGTCTTATATGACTCGTTCATTTTCTTTACTGCATCAATATCTTCTTTAGTCAACTTCTTGACTGCAGTTTCGATGCCTTTATGGCGCTTCGATAACTTCTTTTCTAATTGCTTTGAAGGATTGCCAGCACCTGCTTCTTTGTATCCTTGTCTCCAGGCAGTTAGATCGATAGAAGCAGCAGCCTTTTTAACATAGCGACCTGCCATTGCCTTCGAGATCTCATCGACTTGTTCGACATCTTCCTTGGCAAGATTCTGACGTAAACTCTTGTAATGGCGAATAGCAGTTTTACGCTCAGAAGATCCAGATGGTGTCTTTATGAGATCCGCATACGCTTTTTTGATTTCTGGAGTAGTATTACCTTCATCCAGTTCAATATCTTCCTTCGTCATCTTAGATTTATTCATCGATTGAATTTTACTCAACGCTTGAGCAGCAACCTTTTTACGAGTTACTGAAGAATGCACCGAAGATGGGAAATGCGTATTAACTGCAGATTGAATAGCAGTATGGATACTGTCATGCTTACCTGCTCTGACATGTAGATGTGCGGTTTTTGCTACATCTGCCACTGATGCTTCGGTAATCTCGACTTCTTCCTTCGTCAACTTATCAACTGCTCTTTTGATACCTGTTTCGCGGTTCTTACGAAGACGCTCTGCTTTATCATAAGTGTGTTGATTAAATCTTTTACCGAAGTGTCCTGTTTCACTATCGCCTTGATATGCAGCGATCTTTGTGAGAGGAACATTCTTTGGTGACATTACATTCTTTGGTTGCTCAGCGCCAGATGCCTTCTTCACATAAGAACCAAGTGTTGCTTTCGAGATCTCATCGACCTGTTCAACATCTTCTTTGGTAAGTTTCTTGACAGCAAGTTTAATACCCTTTTCGCGCTTGCCCATGTCTTTGAAGTTCTTGCTTGACTTTTCGTCTGCAGCAATCTTTAGACCAGCAGTAACACCTTGACTGCCCATTTTTGTAGCAGCCTTGTTGATGTAACGACCCATAGTTGCCTTAGAGAGTTCGTCGATTACCTCGACTTCTTCATTCTTCTGAGCATTCATTGCCTTCTTAGCAAGGTGCTTAGCAACATTCTTTATTGGGTTACCATACTTGTCTTTGCGATCGCCGACTTTTCTATATGGACCTTCGAATGGCATGTCATCCTTTGATTCATTCATCTCGCCTTGCATATAATTGCTTGCGGTTGAGATATAATCTTCTGCCAAAGTAATCTTAGATTGCACCCACTCAGGGAGATTGGTGTCATCAGAAAGCATGTCATGCATACGCTGCGAGTTGGCAATGATTGACTTCAGTTGACCCATTGCCATGTCACCTTCGTAGTCATACTCTGTCTTTTCTTTTGCTTCATCAAGCATTGACTTGCCGAGTTTCTTACGAACTGCCTTTGAAAGTTTCGATGCATCAACACCGAAGTCCTTAGCAGCAGACATAACATGACTCTTACGAATGTTATCACCATAACGTTTAGTCAGATGAGCAACGATCGGAGCATTTTCGTCGAGTTCGGTTTCTTCAGTAGCATAACCCTTGGCACCAGCACGTGCTTTATTGAATACAGTATCATCACCGAGAACAATGAACATCATCGAACTGATGAACATGTTCATTACATCACGCTCAGCACCCTGAAGTGACATACCAGCATGCATTCTAGAAATGGCACGCTTCAACAGTGGTAACGAACTTGTTGGCATCAATCCTGCGCGAACCAACTGGTCGAGTCTACCGTCCATGTCCATCGCTTCAGTCATGGTTGACCTGATAACTTGTTCTAGTCTCATTAAATGTTCCTCTAATCTTTTATCTATTTATATTACTTTGAGGTTGCGCGAAGCATCCACATGTGCTTTGCATGAACATCAAGACGTCCTTCTATATGATTAACAAGACCTCTGTTACCTTCCGCTTCCGCCAGTTTATGCGCAGCACTCAATGCTTCGATGACTGATGCATTAGCATCCATTAGATCTTGAAGCATCAACGGAATATTGTCACCATTGAATGATGAATCTCTAATAGTAGCAATACTTGACATGGTATCTAGACCATATGGTGCATAATCATCTAGCGCACGAATCTGCTCAGCAATCTGATCAACTGCAGCAAATAATTCTTGATAGAGATTAGCAAAGAAGTCATGTAACTGAGAGAAGTCTTTACCCTCTACATTCCAATGATGACCATGCGCTTTGAAATACATCGCGAAAGTATTCGCGAGCACTATCTTCATTGATGTGTTCAGTTCATCCATATTAACAATTCCATTTTCTTAGTGCTAGTGCCTTGCGAGTCGGACGACCCTTTTCATCTTTCATTGGTCCATCAACACCAGACATTCTGGCACAGAAAGACTTACGACGACCTGCTGCCTTACTACCTGCCTTCAGTTTTGATGGAGGTGTAGTAACTGGTGCCTGTAAATTGCTGCCATACTTGTTGTTGTAATGGTCGCGACCCTTCTGGGTTAGACCACCCGTAGAACTCTTATGACCTTTGCCATCAACTGCTGCTTCAGCAATAAATTGTTTGAAAGATAACATTACTTTTTCTTTCTTGTTCTGCTGTTCTTGATTCTTGATTGCTCAAGTTTACGAACTGCTGGCATGACTCTGACAGATAGGCGAGCAACCATTGGTGCCATACGCTTTATCTGTGCTTCGAGACGTGTCTTTTCAGCAGAAGATACTGTAGAAATATCTCTATTGCGCAGTAGTCTCTTGTAAACCATACGACGAGCAGCACGAACCGATCTCGATTTAAGTTTTTCTGGTGTAGAAACACGCTTGATTGCAATATTTCTTGCCATCATTCGACGACTCTTAGTGCGCATCGCATTGAATTTTTTCTTAAGACGACCAGCAGGAGTGATTGCTTCTTCTAGATCTTCACCTTCTTCTTCCATTTCAGGCGACTCATCATATTCAATTTCATCTTCATCATAGAGATCTACTAAGTCATCCCACGAAAGAGCAAGAACATCTGCTTCTAGTTCTTTTTCGAATGCTGCTTCATCAAAGTCTTGAAAGCGAATGTCTTCATCATCATGCGAAATTACTGGTGAGATCTGATCGCCTGAACCCTTGTGCGCTTCATAGGAATCAACATGGTGTGTTCCCATTTCAGCAGTGTCGCACATCTGGCAGCAATCAGGTGTTCCACAATTTTCGTGAACACCTTCAGCAATTGTCTTCATGAATTCAGCATGTGACTTATGAGCACGTTTCTGTAGTGCTTCTTTTTCAATAGAAGACTTGGCAGAGTTATACTTCGACATGAAAATGTCAGCATGATTAGGAGCAATTGTATGATGCTGACCATCTTGGAAGTGAACCTTCGATCCGATGCTTACTGCTTTGCGCAGTTGCATTACGAGGTGCGGTGCTTCCTTTGCCTTCTCTGCTTCTTTTCTTTTTGCGAGAACTTTTTTTGCTCTTGCAATATTCTTTGGATCTACGAGTGCTCGTTGTAGTTTTTTCTTGAAGTCATCTCTTGCCATAGATCCCTTTGCTGAGATTTCAGCAAGATAACCTTCCTTGATACCACCACAATACTGTGTTGTTACATCATCGTAACGTGGATCGAAAGTTGGGATCTTGTCTGCTGCCATTGATTCTTGTCCTGGAGTCATAGCAGCGAACTTCTTGCGTAGTTCTGGGCGACCCCATTCATTGCTCTTGCCTAGTTCTTCTTTGACATTACCCTTAGTATCAAACTTCTTAGGTTTTCCACCCTTTGCTTTGAACGCAGCAATTGCATCTGCAGTTGAGGTTGAAGATCCAGGCATCACACCCTTTTTCTCTGCTCTATCCATTGCTATATACTGCTTTCTTGCAGCGAATGGATCTTTGCCTGCTTTGCGATAGTTATTGTATTCGTCAACCTGCTCAACTTCTTCTGGAAGAATCGAAGACTTAGTAACCTTTGACTTGAACATCTTATGATCAACACCGACTCTCTTAGCAGCAACCTTGTGAGCATGAGCAGTGTTCTGCGCCTTAACGTGAACCGAACCAGCAGCGACAGCTTTACCAGCGTGTTGCTTGGGGAAGTCTACCTTCCACATGCCGTATGCTTCTTCAAGTTCAACTTCTTCGTGCATCTCTGGTTTATATTTCTTTTTGAATTCAGAGAATCTGCTGGTGATGTTTTTGTCAGTTGGATTGTCAGCGATATGGCGACCATGGGGAGAGTCTAGGAAATGCTTCACCATTACGTTTGGTTTCTTCGCATCTTGAAGATGTCCAGCATCACCCACCAGTTTCTTAGCATAGCGGTGCATGGCGGAATATCTCTTATCTTTCTCAGCATCGTCGCGTGCTTCGACAGTGCCATGGTATCCATACCCCTTGTTACCAGAAGTAACACGTGTCAGTGCTTCTTTAAATTCTAGCACCTTGGCATTCAATGGTTTACGACCTTCTTTCTCGGTTGCTTTCTTGTATGCAACATCCATATCTTCGTCTTTGTCACTCTCTTGTGGTTTCAGACCAGGATTTGGGTGATAACCATAGTCACCCTCTTCAGGGAATCCCTTCCTAGGATACTTCTTGGAATCTGCCTCTTCTGACAACCCCTTCTTGCGTCTCTGTGCAGCAGTGAAGTGATCAGGTGTTCCAGTATCTGGATCCAGTTTCAGTTTGGCACCTGCCTTCTTTGCTACTGCTGCCTTTGCTTTGGCAATAATATCGGTTGCTTCAGGCACACAGTTGGGAACCTTACGACCACCCTTCTTCTTCATGCCTACCATCTCATAACCTTTCCAGCAAGGATCGTCTTGTTTTCCAGGTTTCCCGATATACTTTTTTTCTGCCATTATTTTTTCGCTTTCTTGTTTAGTTCGTCGATCGCTGTCTTGTTATCCGCAATCCATTTCTGAAGTGCAATCAATTGCTCGGAGTTTGCTTGACAGGTTGCGTAGTTTCCGACGATGGTGAAGAGGGCATCAGTGTCTTTAAACCCTGAGGAGGTCGCATCAGCACTTCTGGTGGCGTCGGCATCACTGCCTGTGGCACTAATGTCGTGCGTGAACACCCAACCATTAGACAGGACAGACTGAGAAGGCACAACAGTTTTAGCGGCA
>Ga0247723_1001079_pt1 | contig 16532 bp, 27 predicted proteins | sample MSEWelMarce5H_FC_FD_189079 | JGI IMG/M metagenome (GOLD analysis project Ga0247723, IMG submission 189079) | Subsurface sediment microbial communities from gas well in West Virginia, United States - MSEEL Well Study Marcellus 5H_FC | ecosystem: Environmental > Terrestrial > Deep subsurface >...
CAGCAGGGGCAGGGGCGGGAGTAAAAGGAGTAGTAGGAGCTGGAGGAGCAACTACAGAGGCAACGGCATTAGGATCAGGGATACTAGTGATGCCGGAATTAGCTATTTGCATAGCAGCGTTCTGTTGAGCCGCAACTTGAGCCGCGTTAATATTAGCAGCGCCAGCGCCAGCGCCACCAGACGCAGCGTTTGCCGCCATCGCATCTGCAGTAAGGGCAGCCTCTGCTCCTCCTACCGCGCCTGCTCCTAACGCTTCAGCGCCAAGACCCATAAGAGCTTCTGCACCAAGGAGTGAACTCGCAGCTAGGGCGGCTTCACCAGCAGCATACGGAGCAAGTTCAGCGGCTAGCGCTACGGCGGCTTCTTCAGCAAATATGGCTGCGATTGGCATATTAAAACTCCTTAATTTCTGGCGACTCTAGTCCTGTGCCGCGTAGATTATGTAAACAACACAGAGCAACATCATCTGTCAATGCTCGAAACGCATGTTTTTTTCCTGCAAGAATTTTAATCATTGCAGGAGCGCTAAATTCCCCAAACCATTTACCATCTTGCCAAGCTTCAACTGTTCCACGCGAAACCAGCGTAATGTGATCATGCGTATGGACATGCTGAGATATGATTGTCTTAGCCTTTGCAATAGAGTAAGCGCGGACCCAAATGTCATCTGCCTCGACAAATTCAACATAGTCGGGGTCAATCTTCTTGTACTTAGGGTTTGTACTAATAGCTTCTAGGTCCATGTCGTTACTCTTGGTTAAGGCTAGTTAATGGTATCACGTTGAGGTCTTAATGCGAAGCATTTGACTTGTTGCTTGCACGCCATCTTGTGTGTCTCGATATACATCCCCCAACCTTAAATTAGGTAAATCAGCTTCGGTTGGAAGTGTGTCAAGATTTAAATTTAACGTTGATCCGCCCATGTCACCGGGGTTAGATAGCTGGTTAAAATACAAACGCAAAATGTTATTTAGTTGGCTAAAGTAGCGGCTCTCGTACTCTGCTGGAGCAAGAGGCAAGCTTGGCGGGGTTGCGTTTAGTTCAGCCATTAGCGTCTACCATCAGGTTTAATATCTATACGGGGAGCGCCCAACTGCCATGTTGTATTAACTTGGTTTGAGCTAATCTTGAAGATCATCTGGCGACCGCGCATACGCGTAAATATCTGTCCTGTAAACTGTTCTGTAATAACATATGTGCTACTTTTAGCTACAGGTTGTGAAGCTGAACTTGTAACCCCAGAGCCAGAGTTAGATAAACCGTACAAAGTCATTGACACTGCTGGCAAAGTGCCCGTAGGAGTGCTTGTAGCATTTTCAAAAGTTAAGTCAGGTAAGACGCGCCATACAAAACCAAAGTTATGACCGTCACCAATGTCAAACTCAGACGAACTAATATAAGCGTCAATTGCAACGGGGGTGCCGGTTGTATCATCGTTTAGCCCTGTTTCGTGGTTAATTAAATTACCTGTGAACGTAGCCGTAACATAGTTTGCCGCAATGGGAATAGACTGTAAGCCAGAGTCAAGCCAAGCAGTCCGAGACATAGTACCGTAATACCAAATTTTTTCAAGATAGTTGTAAATAACATACTTGTCAATTGCTGTGCTGTTGGCTGAGCAATAGAACCACCAGACCTCATTAAAGCCCTCGTTAGTACCACAAAACACTTGTAGTGATTGTTCTTGGTTAAAATCACCAAATACATAGCGACGCAAGTCACAATTAAGCGTTTGAACACGACCATCGTAGACATAAAACTTGTCTACACCCATCCAGTACACAATACCTGAGGCAATCACAGCCGAGTTAGGACTCATGATAGAAATGTTGTCACCAAGAAGTTGCGGAGACCAGACGTAAGGGGGACCAAGATACTGAAGTGAATATATAGCTGAGTCAGTAAACACCACAATTTCTTGTCTGGTCTGAACCGTAGTAATAATTTCAGAGCCGTGAGATATCCGAATACTACCCGCTTGGTTTGTAATGTTTGGTGTCCAGTTATAAATATCGTCTTGCGTTGACCAACGAATTAACATGGGATCAAGTACATTTGAGCCATAGTCATTACAACCAAACGCAATTACAAAACGTGAAGTGTCAGACACAGTAATGTTATTTTGAATTGTAGGCACGTCTACGATTAAAGACACCACTCCCGAGCCTGAACTAGAGGTATTGACTTCGTTACCAGCGTTATCAAGTAAATTAAACGTAAGTCCGTCAACTTGAAAAACGTAATACGTAGTAGTCGCAGAAACGCCAGAAGGCAAGGATCCGCCAGAGAATTGCAGCGCAGCACCTTCGGTGTATAGCACAGTGGAAGTCACCACAGTTGGCGAAGCATTTGTAAAAGATACCGTGCCGCCCAAAGAGTTTAACAACACACCTCGGGTGCTAACTCCGTTGTTTGCTTCCCAATAATAAATACCGCTTGTGCGTGGGCCGTAAACTAAATCTTGACCATAGTTAATTTGGTTCCACAAACGCAAAGCTGATGTTGAATCACGACCATAGCCCCATGTACCTACCGTTGAAGGAGGCGAAACAGGAGGAGGGCTACCCCAAGTACCAGCACCCCAACCCACAAGCGGAACAACAATAGGTGGGCCAACATTAATCTGATATGTAGCTACAACAGAAGCACCGCCACCGGGCGAACCAGAGGCGTCCGTTGCATTTGCCGTAGCAGAAGCTGTAAATGTATATGTATCTGCTGTAAGGACTGTTACTTGATACTGCGTGTTTAATACCGCAGCTGTAATATTTCCGCCAAGGCTAATAGCGCCGCTATAGGTTACAAAATCTCCAGTAACGCATCCGTGATTAGTATCTGTAACAGTGATTACGGCGGAACCATTTGTAGCCACAAACGGATTATTGTTAATTGTAGAAGTCGCGCGAATAGGCGTAATGTCATAGTAAACACCGCCTTGATTGATATAAAACTTAAGGTTTGTACCAACACCAATTAGATTATTACCATTAAGCGTTGCCCAATTCCATAGAGATCGGCATACGCCTTGGAAATAAGCAGCAGAGAAAGGTTGCCAGCCGCCAATTACTTCGGGATTACCCTGACGAAAGCGAACTTTGTCAGCTTCGTACCAACCGCCTTCGGTGGTGTAGCGGGTGTTCTCTTTATTGACCCCCGGCTTGAACAGTATTTTTTGTAATGGCATCGGCGACCTTTATTTACTGGCAACGCCTTTGGTCTTCTCAAAAGAACGCATACCGGCAATGCCTAAGATGCCTGATAATATCACCCAAAGTTGGTCTGCGTCCAGTACTGGCGGGGGATCCATACCCACAGGAACCCATCCCATAGCCTGCAAGTATTTCCATGCCCATTGGAACAGTGGATAGAGCAGAAACTGATAGGCCATAGCAGCCACACCAATCCATCCAATTGCTGGCCTCCAGCCTGAAACAAACACACTGGACGAGGCGGCTTCAATTTTATTAACTTCAATTTGAGCTAGGTCAGTTGCTTGGTCAATGCGCTTCTCTTCAAGATCGAGCTTACGTTGCTCAATCTCCATTTCCATCTTTTCTTTGTCAGTAGTAATCAGGTCGCCTGCAACCTTACCAACGGCTTCAATGATTGATCCAACGGCGAGCAAACTCATGCTAGACCTTTCAGTGTGCGGTTAATCCAACCCTTGAGAAACTTAACCTGCACGGGGTTTTTGTTGCATATCTCAACGTAGCGGGCAATTTTAGCCAAAGCGTAGGACTCTTTAAACCGCTGACCGTCCGTAATCTGGTTAAGTTTCTCTATGGTCTTAGCACCAATACCGCCGTCTGGCGTAGCGCCCACCACAAGCTGGGCCAGCTTGACCGCCATACCCATGCCAGCGTTTACACCAAAGTTAAAGATGGAGTTTGCTACATCTTGGTTGGTGATCTCGTTGCCACGCATTTTGTCCCAGAACTCAATACGGTAAAACTCGCGCACCATGGGTGTAAGAGACCCGCCAAATTCTTTCTTATCCACCAGAGGCCAGCCATTCCACTGCGGGTTCTTGTTACGGGCAATACCAGCGTAGGTCATTCCGCCTGTGTCACCGGGCACTTCGTGGAGAACGTAGCCGCCCTCATCTCTAATCATCTGCTCAAAAGCTGGTTCGAACTGCGCCATTAGTTACCTCGTTTAGTCAGCATGGTTGCTGCAATATCCATCATTGAAATGGTATGTTCTAAATTGTCTGGTTGAGCGGCCCACCCCGCTGTAATCTGCCCAATGAACCGACTGCGGTCAGGTGGCACAGATATACGGCAAGTGTAGTTAGCGCCCTGAGCTATGTACCAAATACCCAATTCACTCTGTGGACGCAAGTACTGACTACAAGGAATATCTCCAGCCATAAGTTTAACAACATCGTTGTTGTTTGCATGGTTAGACGTAAACAGACCAACATCCAAACCTTCCATATCTTTACTGCGCCCGTCTTTGGTGTAGAGCCGGTACAACACCCGAGTGCCTAAGATTGGGTTGACCTTGAAGATAGCCACAAATTTAGCATCGGTGTGCTTAAACAGCACGGAGGCCGCGTCATCAACTCGCTCTTCGTGGATGCTCGGCATCCGCTTTTGTTCTTGATACGCAGAGATTAGAAACGATTGGTTTTGCCAAAACATATACCCAACAAACGCAACAACCCCCATGACAAGGATTGCAAACAGTTTGAACGGACTATCTACATAGCCCAGCACTTTGTCCAATGTCGAATTGGCGTTTAATTTTTCGTCACTCATGGGTTAACCCCAAAGCCAAACAAGGGTAAACGTACCCCACACAATGAAGATGGTCAAAAAGGCTGCGACGACAAACGCTTCAGCCCATTCCCACATGTCTACCCCTGCACCGCGTTAATTGTCACCGTACCAGTATCGTGGTCAATTACCATAAACCCCATACAAGCTATGTTCCAATCTGGCCCCTCAGACATTTCGCTCCAAGATGCCACATTTAATTTAACTTCCGCCGCCAAATACTCAACATCATTTTCAAATACACGCCACACATGCAACATAGTCCCGCGATCGGGTTGACCACGGGACTTATTAAAACGAATTAAATACTTGTTCACTCTGGACGGACAGGCCAAGACATGTTTGGAAAATCGTTGTGCAAACGTATTTCACGTAATGCGCGACGATATTCAATCCACAAAGTCTTGTTACCAACCGTCATAGGTACGTCAGAAAGCATAGTCCAATCTGAATCGCGTAATAGTTGTTTAGCTCTTTCCCAAACTAATTCAGCTTCAGTAGATTGCGCTGGTTCAGCAGGGGCTTCGCCAACAACTACCCATCCTTGGTCAGCGTATGCTTCTCCGAGCCAAGACAGATCACCAAGCTGGTCTTGAATACCAGCTAAGCCAAAAATTGGCCCCCAGTTTTCAGGGAGTTTTTGCGGCTCGTTTAGTGCTTCGCCGGTTGACAGTTTTTTCAGTTGCCACAACATTTTGTTGCTCCTTTGCAGTAATTTTCATTCCCGGCTGTTGTTCAGGCGGGGGTAAATTCGCTCCAACTTTACTGTGTGGAGCCATATCATTAACATGTGGGGGATGCCCCACTCCCGGTAACCATTGATTGCCACGGTAATGCGCAAGTTCCTCTTCCGTGTACTTCCAATCACGCCAGCTTGAAAAGTCTCGCCTTGGCTGTAAGTGTATATGGCAACCAACGTTTGCTGCAAGTTGGTGGATAAGCTCAATAACTTCAACGGGTTGCATAATGCACCAAAGCGTTTTGCCGTCGTTTCCACGCATAGAAAATTCAGTGGTGCCACCAAACGCTGTGCCAACAGTAATAGAACGCGATCTATTTAAATTTGATTCGGCGTTTTGAAGCTCTTGCGCGGCTTGAATTTCCGCAAATTTTTTTTGTTTGTCAGACTTTTTCATTGTGGGTTCCAAGTCACGTTTATCCTGCCGTTAACTGTTAAAGGATAAGACCCTCCGGCAGTAACTGTTACGCAGTTAAATGTTGTTGGACTAACAGGACTTCCGCCATTTCCCGCGCCGCCACTATTTCCCGAATTGCCTCGACCACCACCACCACCACCATTACCAATACCCCATGTAGGAGTACTGGAGAAACCAGCACCACCACCACCTCCTCCGCCCCCAGCACCTAGAACAGAACCTGAACTACCGCCACTAGCAGGACAAGTAGGGCCACCCGCAATTGCGCCGTTTCCACTTGGGCCTCCCCCGGGCGTTCCGCCGGGCCTACTACCACGATCGCCAGCAGAGGTACCGTCATTACTCGTACCTGCGCCTCCCCCACCTCCACCGCCTACAACAACCGGTCCTCCAGTAAATCCCCCAGCACCGCCGCCGCCTCCGGGATTACCTCCGTTAGTAGGAGACCCGCAAGTTGAAGGAGGTGCAGAGTTACCACAAGGTCCGCAGCCACCGGATGACCCTACGTTTCCAGCAGTGCCGCCATTACCGCCAGTACTCCCGGGAAAAGTTTGTGAGAATCCAGAAGATGCCGTGCCAGTATTACCTGCGGACCCCGGATTTCCGCCAGCTGCCCCCCCAGTAATTCCCCCTCCTCCGGAAGGATACCCATTTAAAACGTAGCAACCACTAACGGCTCCTCCCGGGCCACCATAACCACCGCTTCCACGATTACCGGGGTTGCCCGCGTTGCCGGAATTACCAGTAGCGCCATAGCCTGACAGGTTAACTTTTGTAATGCCTGTAGGGGCAGTAAAAGTACCAGAAGTATTAAATGTTTGGCTGCCACCGGGGTAAACAATCTTACCGCCAAGCACACCAATCTTTGATGATCCAATAGCCATTACAACTCCTTACTCATAATAAAACCAGCCAGTCACAATGTACTTGCTGCTATTACCAAAAACCGTATTGCCACGATGTGCGTGGGTGTACGCCGCTGGCCACAACACCATTGTATTTTCAACTGGCCTATAGCGCTCTTGTTGGTACAAAAATTCTGTCTCACCCGCTTGCTCAAGCTCAAGTGTATTCAAATACAGCATATATACAAGTACCCTTGACGCTTGCTCACCGCCGTTTTGTTCGCCGTGCCAAACATGATACCCACCACCGGGCCCAGTACGTTGCATTTTCATAACTGTGGCGCGGACAGCGCTGTCTTTTAAAACCGAATACTGTTGCGTATAGTCTTCGTAGCACTGCTGCAGCCCATTAAAAAACATGTTTACTACGGACTCGCTATTAAAGTTTTCTACGTTATGGCCTCTAAGATTGATCCCGACTTGATAATCGTTTTTAACATGCGCAGGAGCGCCTTCAGATTTAATTCGATTAGCGCCTGCCCCGCTGTTTTCCATAATGTCAAACTGCTTAATTAAATGCTGGCAGTACCCTTCGGGGTACACGTTTGTGTATGTAGCAATAAAATTTTTGTAATTTGAGTTCATTTAAATGCTGGCCCTGAAACCCAAGCTACAAGAGACTGACGGCTCCCTTGCGTAACCGGCGTTACTTGATGTAACACGTAAGATGGAAAAGCAGCAATTAACCCCCTCTGTTTGCGAACGTTTTGAGGATCTCCACTTGTCATGATCTGAAGGTTACCACCTTCGTATTCTGATGGATCAGTTAGTTGCACAGCCAAAGAAAGCTTGCGACTCACCCTACCACCATAGTCTTGATGCCAGCCGTACATACCGTTTTCAGACTGATCGTAGTTTGTAAGCTGTAAATTTTCACCAAAACCGGTCAAGTCAAAACGAAAATGGTCGGCATTAAGGACCGACGCTACGTGTGCTAATTTTTCAAACACCCACTTTGTGTTTGGGTTATTGTCTAACCAAGACACTTGAGAACGTCTAATGTTTGTATTAACGCCCCCAACACCATTACCCATGCCTACAGCAGCGCTCTGATCTGCGGCTCTTGCTTTTTGTTGAAGCCAATTTAGTTCCTGCTCAGTAAACGCGCCCTCCCACCAAGCAAAAGGCTCAATTGGCTTTGCGTAAGGTGTTAGCAAGTACTGCATGAGCGTTCTCTGTGGGACACAATGAAGTGTATTGATTTTGTTTCCGCCTGCGCCATATTTTGCGTCAATTGGTGTTGCATCCAAGAATTTGCCATCAAAACAGTACCGGGTTTGACATTGTTAAAATGCACATAGGAAGAAGCGTTTGTAAGCTCCGCCCCTTGCACATAGTCTAACTCAACCATTTGCTTGTTCATACGGGGGTCATGATAGACGGGGTAAGAGCCACCTTCTGGCGTCTCTAAAAAGAACCAGCCGCAAATCTGGCTGTTCTTATGCACATGCACATTTGTGCCACCCGTACACTTGACGTCTTGCCCCCACAATCCAGATACATACAACTCGTACTTATCTACATCGTATCCTTGAGACCGCAGAATTGTGTCCGACGCCAACACTAAGTAGTCCACTAGAAATTTTAAATCTAGATCGTTTGCCATGTGCATTGTCTGCGCCACAGCGCCGCCGTTTTGTGCGGCAGCGTAATACTTCTGAGCAACCTGAAGAGTGTAATCAACCCAGTCAGGATGCTCTTCTCTATAAACAACAGAGGGGAAGTATGCGTAAGATTCCATCAGGCATTGATTGACGCAACCAAAGCATCCGCAAAAGCGGTAATATCCGCAGCAGTTACATCGCGTGAATCTGCTGGTTTGCTTCGGGCGTTTTCAATCAATGTTTCTTTAGCCAAACGGACAGCTTCAAGCTTTGTTTGCTTTGCTTGTAATGCAAGTTGATTTGCATGACGTACATTTTCAACGGCAATTTGAATGTCTACTTGTGCTTGTTGTTCAGTTGTTAAAGCCATGTTGTGCTCCTAGTTAAGAAAGGTTAGCCATTGGGATGGAACCGTAATACGTTGTCCCGCCGTCTGGAGTAAAGAAAAACCAAATATCAATAGCGTTAGCTGTTGTTGTACGTGTTACCGAACCGCCGGGGTACTTAAATGTACCACCAGCAAATGCTACAGTTCTACCGGGCGTTGCATCATTTGTCAAAATAAGTATAAAAGAAGAAGCGCCCGTTGCCACTGGATATCGCAAAGTAATTGTGGCATTACCATTAAGTGTTGCAGTAAAAACACCGCCGCTTGTCACATCAAGATTAATTGCTGTGCCCGTATTACCTAAAGCAGTAACAGTGTCGGCATATCCAATTGCTTTGATGTAGTTGCCTGTTGTAACCGCTGCAGAGATAGCCAATAGGTTTGTAGAAGATGGCGCAACACCTGCGCCTCCACCAACCACTACATTGTTTGCCGCCAATGCAGTAGAAGAAGCCAGAGTACCGGTGGCTGTGTAGGCCAATACACCACCAGATGTACCAGCAGTTAACCCCGTGCCGCCGTTAGCTACAGGCAGTGTGCCGGTGACGTTTGTTGTCAGGTTAGCAAACGTAGTTGAGGTTGTTCCTGTACCACCGTTGGCAATAGCCAAAGTGCCCGCAACAGTAACTGCGCCAGACGTAGCAGTTGCGGGGGTTAGACCTGTAGAACCAAAATCAATTGTCGTAACACCGTCAGCAACGCTAGACGCTACTTTGACGTAGTCAGTGCCGTTGTAATAGACAAAACATTTCTCACCAACAGCAACTGTTACACCTGTTTGACCAGCAGCTTTGAACGTTACTGCGCTGGTAGCGCCTGCGTGATCCACCATGTACAGTTTGCTGTAACTTGGGCCTGTAATAACTTTAGTAACAGTCTGCGTGCCGGTGATACGAATCACCATGTACTGGGCCGTTGTAGTGGTTATTGCGTTCCCCGACGCACTACCTGTGGTGTTAGCCAAAGTAATAGCGCCATCACCCGCAAAAGATAATGTACCTGCAATAGCAATATCCACGTAATCAGTAATACCGTAATTGACTGTGTCGCCCCATGTACCAGAGAGCGTCCCCTGTGTGGGGGTAACTAAGCCCAAAAGAGTTGTCGTTGCTGGCATTTAAATGCTCCTAAGTTGTTGCAACAGCAGTCCAACCTGCCGTTTGCGTGTTGCTGATATTTTGCCAGTTTGCGGTCTGTGTGTCATCTATTACTTCCCAGAAAGGCCGCGCTGTGATTGAATCTGCGCCCGTTGCTAACTCATTGATGGAGGCTATGAACGCTGCCGCCGCTGCTAATGTATCTGCACTCGTTGCAGTTTCTTCTATTGTCCCTATAAAAGCTACTTGCGTCGCAATTACTTCTGTTCCCGTTGCACTCTCAGTAACTGCCGTACTGACCAACAAACTACTTACTACTGCATCTGTGCCTGTTGCTGTTTCCGTTATAGCCCCAAACAACACAAAACTAGACGTTATCTCATCTGTACCAGTCGCAGTCTCGTCTACCACTGCCGCGTATACAGGAACACTTGATACCGCATCCACCCCAGCTGCCGCCTCAGTTACTGATGGATAGTACGTTGGTAATGCCGTTATTGCATCACTACCCGCACCCGTTTCCGTAATTGCTGCCCCAAACGCTACCGTTGCGTTTATTTCGTCTGTGCCCGTTGCTGTTTCAGTTACAACTACGTTAATCCCTAACGTAGACGTTATAACATCTGTACCTACAGCTAGTTCACCAATACCGCCCCAAGAGTTATAGCCCCAAGCGCTTTCACCCCAACCAGTACCAGCTATTGATGCGTCATAAACTTCTCCGCCTACTATTACATCTGATCCTGTTGCCGTTTCCGCAACGCTAGACCCTATATCTATAGCTGAAGAAACAACATCTAATCCTGTGGCGGTTTCCGCTATTGAAGCAGGGTATTGAGGCGCTCCTTCTACAGAATCTGTACCCGTTGACGTTTCAGTTACTGATGGAAAATACGCTGGTAATGCCGTTATTGCGTCCGTGCCTGTACTTGTTTCACTTACATCAGGGTTTACCGCTAACGCGGAATCAACCGCATCTGCTCCGGTGGAAGTTTCGGCTATGGTACTGTCGTAGGCGACAAAGCCGCCCCAACCACTATCGCCCCATGCGCCGGAACCCCACGCCGCCATATTATCCTGCCAAGCTGAATGTGTAAGTCACAGACAAAGTATCGCTGTTTACCACAGAACGATCACCGGGTGAACCAAAGTCAGCAGCGGAAAACAAGGTGCCTGTTGTACCACCCTTAGTGTTTTCACTTGTTAAAAACGCACCACCAACTGTTGCCGTGCCGTTAATGTTAAACACTGCTGGTGAAGCTGAGTTAGTTACTACAGAAGGATTGGCAGTTGTAGCGGCTGCAAACGTAGCAGTCACACGGTTGGCGTTACTGTAAGCAGTAACTTCTGTCCAGCCAGCATGGGAGGCCATTGTGTCGCCAGCCGCAGGTGTATTAGAAGCTGCTGCGCCATACAAACCAAGATACCAAGTGGTAATCTGGGTTACTGAAGTTAAAGCACTGCCCGCCATGTATCGCAAACCAGCGTTAACAACCAAGTTTTTAGACTCAGCAGTCCACTTTAAATTACCATCTTTGTCACGGCACTCGATGTGGTATACGCCCGTAGCTTGCGCATTTTCCCCAGCTTTAGTGTTACAGGTTAGACCACTAGAAACAACGTCAGTGGCTTTGGTTTTTTCAATAGTCATGATGACTCCTTAAGTGATGCGAATGATCGCGTTAGTGCTATTGGCAGTGGGGAACTGCACAGTAAGCGAAACAGTAGAAGTTTTATCTGAACCAAAATCTAACACACAAACAGTTGGATTAGAACCACCTGATTGATAAATTAAAGCGCCGCGTGCGGTAATAGAGCCATACCACGTTACATTAGAAAACGAAATATAGCTAACGTTATTAGCCGATGTTGGCGTGACTGAAACAGGAAGTGCAATACCACCGGCGGTGTATCCTGTAGCTACAACTTCATTTGCGCTCGTATAAATAGCTGTATCAGGCCCCAAAGAAGCTGAACCTGTGTATAACGCAATTTTAAATGAACCCGTAGTAAAGTTATACACCCCGTTCATCAAACCCGTTGCAAAAGCATCAGTAGCGCCTTGTTGGATAGCCATTAGGTTACCGCCTGTCTATATTGACCAGAACGGTAAGCATCCTGACGCTCCATACCATCACCCAGGCGTTTAGCTAATGCAAGTGCTTCTTTATATTTGCCGTTGTATAGCGCCATCATGTCAGGCTCACCCTTCATGTAGGTGTAGGCCTCAACTAAAGAGCCATACAACAGTACTGTGTCAAAGTTATCGCCAAGCCAAGACGTGCCACCTACGTTGTTTACGGAACTAATTAATACAGAAAATCCAGTTCCAGTTCCACCAATATTTGTTGCAGCTGCTGACAAAACATCATTTACGCTATACCCATAACCACCGTTTACAACTGTTACTGCGGTTACAGCGCCACCAGAAACAGTAATTGTTGCTAAAGCACCGCTACCTGTACCTCCGGTTAAAGGCACATTAAAGTATTTACCCGCTGTGTATGCGCTACCGCCAGTAATAACTCCTAGTGTAGCTATAGAGCTTTGCACAATTGAAGGTGGATAAAAATAATAATGTAACTCCGCACTATACGCCGCATCTGGTGTTGGGCCAAGAATAAAAGTTAACTCAGATGGGTCATCTGAACGAGGGCCAAACAAAGCGTAATACTTAGGAATAGCCGTGTCCGTTGGCTGTGGATATGCTTGACGGATAAAGTTAACATCTTTGTTTAACAAGTACTCGTACTCGCCACTAGCGTTGATGATGGCCAATGAATACACTGCTAAAAAATCTGTAGGACACTGTAAATACTTATTATTAATTGTAGTTGCGCCCGTTACATTTTTACGAATCGAAGGAAACTGCACCGTGTTATAGATGCGTTGTTCAGCCTGCTGCACAAAGACAGGAATTTCCGCCACGAAGTTAGCTTCCGTGTTCTCTGTATACGCTTGAATAGCGCTACTGAGTTCAGTGTAATTCATGCCATCGGGCCTCGTGCCATCACACCTTTAGTAGCGCATCCGTTACCGCGAGTTTTGATACCAGTTGTCTTGACATCAGGGTTATAGCCATCACGATTGATGTTACCAACCGACATGTTTACTCTGTCTGCGCGGGTAGGTTTAGCGCCGCTGTAGCCGTTACCAAGCTCAACTTTGCCACCATCCATGGTGTGTGGCGAAGCATAGACTTCGGCATTACCGACTTCTTTACCGCCTTGTTTCTGACTGAATTTAGCCATATCAACCGCCTTTTTTGTATGTAAAAGATGATTTCTTTTGGTTAGCCACTTTAGCCAGACCACGACCCAGAGATTTCATCTGAGCATTAGTCTTACCGCCTTTAGCAAACTTAGTCATAGGCTGACCGGGATGCAGCTTTTTCTCGTGCTTGTGCACAGCCCCAGCCATCATCTTCTTGTCTTGTTTTAAATCCGCTTTGTCCATATTAAGCTCCTTATGTTGTCGATATGGTGACTGTACCAATTTCTACGTTTAACATCAAATAATTTGGAGTTAAAACCGCGTCAAAACCACTTGCGCCTCCAACAGGGTTCCAACCCCATTGGAACACCCTACTACCACCCTCTGGGAAACCAAACCCATCAGGGGCTGTGCTATTAGTTGTTAGTATCTGTAAACCACTAGTACCAGAAGCTTGATAGCTGACATCAGGACGTGGCTCTCGCACAGCTTGTGGATCATCCACGGGGTACATACCCAACTGTAACTGAGGTTGATCAGGATCCCAACATTCTGGACACACCTTCAAATTAAACAGGCGTGTTTTAATAATTTCTTTCTTCAGGTCTTTTAGCATGAACCGCTCATCACAGCGGTCACACTGAGCAATTGCATACTTGCCTGAGGAATATCTACTAGGCATACATCACCTATAGAACGACTGTCTTGGGACATAGCGATCAGGAGCCTTTTCGCGGTCTTCCTGCGACGCTAACGTCCACTGTTCTTCATATGCGGCTTTAAGCATCACAATCCGCTCCATAGGCACATCAGCGCGCTTAGAACCAACATAATAGGCTAGACCAGCCACTACGCATGGAATCAGCCGGAATGGGATATCCTGCACGTTAACGCCGTTACCAGCGTCTTGCATGCGGCGCATGCGCCAGTACACAAACACATACTGATCGCCGGGAGAGTTAGGCGTAGGCCACACGTTTACAGACGTGAGGTTATTGACCGTTACGGCTGCGCCAATTGCATGACCAGCGGCAGTTGTATTAGTGACGCCGTTGTACTGACCACGATAGCAATTAAGTAATTGATTACCGCTGACGTTTGCGTAGTAGATTGTTTCTGCGTCAATTGTAATAAATCCTGTAGCTGGTAGTCCCACAGTGGAGCTAAGAGTAATAGTTGTATCTGTTGACAACACTGTTGCTGCTACCGTTGCCGTAGATAGATAGCTTTGATTTGATTGCCGGTTAATCCACACTTGAATAGGACGACCCTGCGCCAACTTGTTTGGCAGCGTTGAGTACGTTGACTCAGAGATACGACTGATGTTGATATCAATCTGATTAGGCGTAGTCGCCTGTGTACGGATAACTTGATCCAACAGATCAATCGTAGTACTAGGCAAAGCATAGACGCCTTGTCCAGTGTTCATTATGAATTGGCCTTGCTCAATAGTCCATAAATTGATGCCACGGTTAGCCCATTCAATCGTAAGCATATTGAAGGATCGGCGTGCGGTACGAAACTCATAACCAGTACGAACCTCAAGACCCGCCCGCTCATACGCTTCCTCAACAATATCGTTGAAGTCTAGGTTAAAGGTAGAGAGTCCTGAGGTAGAAGCCATTATCTAAAGCCTGCTGTTTTCTTTGCAATTGTTTTAGGTTGGGCTACAAATTGTTTTCCGGCGGCTTTTCCTGCGCGCTTGGCTTTGGTCGTCGCAGCGTACTCAGCAGGGCTGAGACTTTTGATCGCAGCGCTTGGAAGGTATCTTTCACCAGTGTCAGAAGATTTTTTACCACTTTTGGTTCTCCATTTTTGGTCGCCCCAATCCTTCAACGATTTTTGAGGAGCTTTCAATCTCGGTAACCCCCGCCTGACGCCTTGTACTTCTTGGCAACAAGCTGAGCTTTACGTGCTGACCACTGACCTGCGCCAGTACCCTGCGTTGCTGCGGCTTTTACTTGAGACACAATCTTCTTACGAAGACCAGGTTTTGTGTAATTGCCAGCAGCATTCACTTTACCACCCTCTTTATACTGAGTAAAGTCAGTGTCATCCCGTCGGGCTTTCTTCACGCCTTTAGGCATTTTAGAAGGGCGAATATCACCCATACCGCGACTGGCTAACATACTAGCAACTCCCACCATTTTTCATGGTAATCATAGTACCGCGAGTCTTGCCTTTAGTGGCAATACCATCAGCGCGTTTAGAAGCCGTCATACCGCCCTTTTTCATGCCTTGTGGAGCCATAGCAGCTCTAGCTGGCATACCTTGTGGAGGACCCATTCTAGGACGCATAGCCATTTGAGGGCGAGCAGCCATATCAGGGGGTGGAGCCATTTGAGGACGAGCACCCATTGGAGGACGAGCAGGGGCTGTCATACCACCTCTGGCTAATTTTTTAACAGGAGCAGAAGCACTGTCTTTATCCTGTGGAGGTTTGCCTTTATCGGCAGTGTAAATACCAGCGTCTTGTTTACGCTCGTAGTCGTCTAATTCTTTAGCTGTGGGGCCGCCCTGTTTGCCCCGACCTGCGCCGGCATTGTATTCAGCCATGATTTAGCACTTAGCCATTCCGCCTTTTTTCATGCCCTTGCTTGCGCCGGACATGACGATTTGCTTGCCTTTGGTCTTGCCTTTTTCAGCAATACCATCACGGCTAGGAGCCGCTGTCTTAACTTTTCCCATTGCGGAAGGTTTAACGGAACCACCCATTGCCATCTTTTTCATATCGCCACCTTGTTTAAAAGTTTTGCCTTTATCGGCATTGTTGAACTCTTTACCCACAGATTGTGGGATACCTACTTTCTTAGCAAACGCTGGATTGTGAGCCACCGCTGCCATGAAATTGTGTTGTTTCTTGCTTGTGCTTGGCATATTAAACCTTAACAATCCAGCCTTTGCCAATTACAAAACCGACAACCAGCATACCAATCCAGATCAAAGCTTTCTCTATAACGGTTTTACCAACCTTTTTATAAAACTCGCCAGACATTTCTTCAATGGCTAGTTTGGCCGCTCTTCTAGCAATAGCCTCTTCACGATCAGTCAATTCAATGTCGTTCATGTTAGCAATTCCATGCTCTAAGAGCTTTGTTGATCCGTGAATCCGGATCGTTGGCTGTCTTTGAACTCGTCAATTTCTTTTTCATGCCGCTCATCCTCGCACAGAAAGAGTCTCGCCGGGAGCCGCCTTCTGGCTGGGGACGTTTCAAATTCATGCCTTGCGCTTTGGCAGAGGCTCGCCCTTTGGCGTTCAAGCCGCCCTCTGGGTTCTTCCCTTCTTTCCTCTGCCATGCTGGACTCTTAGCCATAGAACACCGTAATTTTTGCGGCGGCTGGGAGTGTTACGTAAATACTTGTTTGAAACAAAATACCTTCGCCGGGAAT
>Ga0247723_1001081_pt1 | contig 16525 bp, 22 predicted proteins | sample MSEWelMarce5H_FC_FD_189079 | JGI IMG/M metagenome (GOLD analysis project Ga0247723, IMG submission 189079) | Subsurface sediment microbial communities from gas well in West Virginia, United States - MSEEL Well Study Marcellus 5H_FC | ecosystem: Environmental > Terrestrial > Deep subsurface >...
CTAAACGTGATTGCCGACTGGGAGACGGCGAACATTAATCTCATCATCAACGGCTACGGCAATGTGATGGACAAGGCCAACCCGAACGGACGCTTCATGCTAGAGATCATGGCCGTCTTCTCTGGCGAAGAGCGCCGCCGTATCAGAGAACGTGTCACCGCCGGTAAGAGAGCCAAGCGTTCGCAGGGCGGATATGTCGGTGGCAAAGTGCCATTCGGATTTAAGAAGTCGGGCACAGGCCGCAAGGCCAAGCTGCACCCAGAGCCAAACGCGCAGGACGCATTGATAACAATGAAAGCCGCACGCGTTAAAGGTCATAGCTACCGCGATATTGCTATTATCGTAGCAAAGCGTCATGGTATATCAGTTAGCCATCAAACAATCGCACGCGTAATAAGGGGAGATAAGAATGACGAAATCTGAACCAAACTTCTTTTTGGAGTTTCTGAAGAAGTACCGCGATGATCCCGTCGGGTTCGTGCGCGATATCCTGAGAACTAAGCCAGACCCGTGGCAGATCGAGTTTCTGAAAGCGATTAGTTCTGGCGAACGCCGTATCTCCGTTCGCTCAGGCCACGGCGTCGGCAAATCGACTGCCGCAAGCTGGGCCATGCTGCATTACTTCCTGACGCGGTATCCCGTGAAGGTTGTTGTGACCGCGCCGACATCCGCACAGTTGTTCGATGCGATGTTCGCGGAACTGAAGCGATGGGTGAATGAACTGCCGGAAGTGCTGAAGGTTCTGATCGAAGTCAAGGCCGACCGTATTGAATTGAAGGCCGCATCGAGTGAAGCCTTTATCTCCGCCAGAACGAGCCGGGCGGAAACGCCCGAAGCCTTGCAAGGTATCCACGCCGACAACGTGCTGCTCGTCGCCGATGAGGCGTCGGGTATACCTGAAAGTGTGTATGAAGCTGCGTCCGGTTCTATGTCCGGCCACAATGCGACAACGCTTCTTCTCGGAAACCCTACGCGAAACACCGGACTATTCTACGACACCCACAACCGGCTTAAAGGTGAATGGAAAACCTTCCACGTTAGCTGCCTTGACAGCCCACGCGTATCCGATGCGTTCGTCCGAGAGATGCAGTTGCGATACGGCGAAGACAGCCCGGCCTACCATGTCCGTGTTCTCGGTAACTTCCCGCCGCGTGAAGAAGATACGGTTATCCCTGTCGAGTTGATCGACGGAGCCATGAACCGCGAGATTAAGATTGCCAAGAACACCAAGAGCGTATGGGGCCTAGACGTTGCGCGTATGGGTTCCGACGCAAGCGCACTCGCCAAGCGGCGTGGTCCAGTCGTTGAGGAGATACAGACTTGGAAAGGTCTGGACCTGATGCAGCTAACCGGCGCAGTCGTAGCCGAGTTCGAGGCGCTGACGCCATCGGAACAGCCAGTCGAGATACTGGTCGATAGCATCGGGTTGGGGGCCGGTGTCCTTGACCGTCTGCGCGAACTGGGTCTGCCAGCGCGTGGGATCAACGTTGCGGAAAGCCCCGCGCTGAAAGGAACTTACGCCAACCTACGCGCCGAGTTGTGGTTCAAATGCAAAGGGTGGCTGGCGAACCGCGACGTGAAGATACCGAAGGATGAGCAGTTGTTCGCCGAGTTGGCGTCACCGCGTTACACCTTTACCTCGTCGGGCAAGATGCAGGTGGAAAGCAAGGAGAGCATGAAGAAGCGCGGGCTTCCATCGCCAGATAAAGCGGATGCTTTATGCTTGTGCCTCGCCACGGATATATCAACCATCATGCATGGATACTCGATGGCCAACAAGTCAGGCGCACTGCGTAGAAATATTAAGGGGGTAGTTTGACATAAATAAAAGATGTGATATATTTGTCTTGCTCGGCAGGTTTTTTCTCTCTCCCTCTCCTGCCGGGCGTCTTGGGTGCTAAGGGGTGTGCGAGGCTGTGCCGCCGGTAATAGCGACTGAATGATATGCAACTCCCATCTCATTCGAAACGCCGCCACCCCGCTTTTTTGCTTTTCCACAAACTTTAGGCTATAGGCGTCCGTAGAGAGCGAACCCGTGGAAACAAAAACTTGTCTAAAATGTGGCAAAGAGAAGCCAACTGATGACTTCTACGCCCGAAGACGCGCCTGTAAGCCGTGCGTGCGCGAACACCAACGCCGCTTCAGGAACGCCCAGCCAGACTACAATCACTCCCGCAATCTCCAACGCCGATACGGTCTTAGCGTCGATGAGTACCAAACACTCCTCGCCAACCAGAATTTTGCTTGCCCTATTTGCGAGGTAGAAATATCGAATACAATAGAGTATAAGGGAAAGCGACCAGTTGCCGTTGATCACAACCACGAGACGGGTGATGTGCGCGGCATACTTTGTTCGATGTGTAATTTAATGCTAGGCCACGCGAGAGAAAATACCAGTATTCTTTATCGGGCCATCGTGTATTTGAGTGAGCGCGGCGCGTATGCGTCAAAGAAATAGGTTTTGGTTGCATGGTTGCGAAGCGTTTTCAAAATCCGAAGGGCGGCCTGAATGAAGCGGGACGTAGCCACTTCAAGAAGACCGAAGGGGCCAACTTGAAAGCGCCTGTTAAATCAGGGGATAATCCACGGAGGGCATCATTCTTAGCGCGTATGGGAAACACACCGGGGCCGGAGCGTAATGCGAAAGGCGAACCAACCCGCCTTCTCCTATCTCTGCAAGCGTGGGGTGCGTCATCTAAAGCAGACGCGAAGTCCAAAGCCAAAGCCATATCAACCCGAAACAAGGGGAAGTCAAAATGAAGAAACCTACTAAGGCCGACAAGAAAGTGGCCAAGGTCATGGGCGAGTATAAGCGCGGCACATTGCACGCTGGCGTAAATCCTAAAGGCCCTGCAAAGGCTCCCTTGGCTAAATCGCGTAAACAGGCTATAGCTATCGCCCTGTCCGAAGCTGGCAAGTCAAAAAAGAAGTAAGGCTAAAATATGGCATATCGCAATAATCGTAAGCCGACTAAGGATCAGATGGCTAAGAACAACCGTATGTATCAGGATACGGGTGTTACCAACACCAATTCTGAAAACGACGATAGCGAAGATATGTCCGATGAAACTTCGATGGAACTTCCCGACGGTACGGAAGTTACTATTGAAGAGCCGGAAATGGAAGACGAACAGGTAGAAGACCCTGTATCGGAAGAAGAACTCCAGAACATTATCACCGCCGAGATTGACGACGCGCAGGACTACATCGACGATGTGATCTCGCCGGAGCGTGCGCTTGCGGGCCAGTACTATAAGGGCGAACCCTTCGGCAACGAAGAGGAAGGCCGGTCGCAGGCAATGTCTATGGATGTACGGGATACTGTACAGGCCATGATGCCGTCGATCATGAAAGTATTTTTCGCGGCGAACAACGTCGTCGAGTTTGCGCCGAACGGCCCAGAAGATATCGACAGTGCGCAGCAAGCGACGGATTACGTCAACTACTGCCTGACACGCGATAACAACCTATTTAATGAATGCTACTCCACATTCAAGGACGCGCTGATCCGTAAGAACGGTATCATGAAAGTCTGGTGGAATACGGAGAAGGATGTCACGACCCACTACTTCACGGGTCTGGACGAAGCTACCTTCTCGGTCCTTCAGGCCGATGAGAATATCGAAGTCAAGGACGTAGAGATTACCTACGGCCCAGTGCCGATGGTTCCACCTGAAATGATGGGCATGGAGCCTCCACCCCCACCCGCGACATACGACTGCACCGTTGTCCGCACCACGGAGAAGGGCCGCCTGTGCGTCCAGTCCGTACCGCCCGAAGAGTTTCTGATCGACCGCCGTGCGCGCTCTATCGAAACCGCCGAATTTGTAGCCCACCGTCGTTACGTTACGGTATCCGATCTTGTGAAGATGGGCTATGATTTCGATGAGGTCCAAGACCTTGGCTACGAAACGCTTGATGACTTTGAAGGCAACCAAGAAGCCTTCGACCGTAACCCGCAAGCATTCGTTCAGATCACAGGCCGGACAGATACGACATCGCGCAAAGTCCTTTACATCGAGGGCTATGTGTATGTTGACATGGACGGCGACGGGATCGCGGAACTTTGCCGCGTCTGCGTTGCTGGCACGGCCAACAAGATACTTCACTACGAACCCTGCGACTTTATTCCGTTCGTAGACTTCTGCCCTGATCCAGAGCCGCACACATTCTTCGGTATGTCGATTGCCGACGTGACGATGGACATTCAGCTTATCAAGTCGAATATCCTGCGTAACACGCTGGACAGCTTGGCTCAGTCGATCCACCCACGCACGGGTGTTGTCGAAGGCCAAGTCAATCTTGAAGACGTGATGAACACCGAAGTCGGTGGCATCATCCGTATGCGCGCACCGGGCATGGTGCAGCCGTTCACGATGCCGTTCGTCGGGCAGCAAGCTTTCCCGATGTTGCAGTACATGGACGAACTGCGCGAGAACCGTACAGGTATTTCCAAGGCCGCGTCTGGCCTCGATGCGAATGCGCTTCAGTCTTCGACCCGCGCTGCTGTCGCGGCCACGATTACTGCTGCGGCGCAACATATCGAACTGATCTGCCGTATATTCGCCGAGACGGGCATGAAAGGTCTGTTCCGCAAGTCGTTGCAGCTTATCGCCAAGAACCAAGATGCTCCGCGCATGGTGCGTCTGCGCAACACGTTCGTGCCGATTGACCCACGGGTGTGGGACGCAAGCATGGATGTCGTCGTCAATGTCGCTATCGGGACTGGTAGCAACGAAGAGAAGATGGCGTTCTTAGGCCAAGTCGCTGCCAAGCAAGAGATGCTGATGCAGATGGGCGCTCCGCTGGTGGACATGCAGGGCTACTATAACACGCTGGCTCAGATGATGGCGCTGGCTGGATACAAAGACCCAACTGTATTCTTCAAAGACCCAGCCATGATGCCGCCTCCGCCACCGCCTGCGCCACCGCAGCCGACACCGGAAGAGATGCTGTCTCAGGTTCAGATGGAAGCAATTCGTGCGGACATCCAGAAGAAGGCAGCGGAACTTGAGTTGCAGCGCGAAGAAATGCTGCGCAAGGACGACCGTGAGCGCGATAAACTCGATGCCGATATGATGATTAAGGCAGCCGAGATTGAAGCCAAGTACGGCGCACAGGTCAACACAGCCAACATCGAAGCATTGATGCAGCGCGACCGTGAACTCCTACGCCAGCAGGGCGAGATGGATCGAGCAGCCGTGCAGGCCCAGCAAGCCGCGCAGAACGCCCAGATGGCGCAGGCAGTTCAGCAAGCGCAGATGCCACCTGAAATGCCGATGCAACCTGAGATGCCACCAGAAGGAATGATGTAATGGCGTTACTTCCGACCATGTATCAGTCCTTAGCACAGCCGCGTTACGGCGAACGTATGATGTATGACGCCGCGCCAATCATGGATGGGGGCTATGGCCTGCTCGACGGTGCTATGCTAGCCCCTGCCGTAGAGCAACAGGTTCTTCCCGCCGCGCAGCCAATGACGCAGGAGGACCGAGACGCCCGCAGGATTGCGGCGAACACGCCACCTCAAGGCACGCTCATAACGTCTTCGCTGTCCAACAAGGGGAACGCAACTGGCTTTGGTCAGGGTAACACTTTCCGCGTCCGCGATGACCAAGAAGTGCGCATCACCGACAACAAAGGCAAAGTGCTGTTTAGTGGCTTTGGTCCTGAAGCGGCTCGGCAAGCTGTCGCTCTCGGCCAATCTATAACAAACGAAAAAGGTAACAAGGCTGGCTGGATGATCCAGACCGGCGACCGCACGATAAACGCCGACGGCACTGTGGGCAGTACGCGCTGGAATGATGTTGCGCGTGAGAAAGTCAACAAGAGCGTTCTCGGCAAGATTGCAGATGTGGCGTTGCCGATTGCCGCCAGCTTTATCCCCGGCGTTGGCCCGGTTCTAGGTGCGGCTCTGGGTTCTGCGGCGTCAAGCGTTGCCCAAGGGCGCAGTCTAGAAAACACATTGCTCCGCGCCGGATTGTCCGCTGCCAGTGCCGGTGCGGTAGGGGCTACTGGGGCTGATAAAGCAATTGGCGGTGTGTTGGGGAAAGTCGGGAGTACAGTTGCGGGCAAGACTGCCGAAGAGGTAGCAAAGCAAGCCGGAGGTGATATTGTTGTTACCGCCCTTTCAAAGGCGTTGCAAGGCGCGGGCGGCGCGCTCGGCCAAGCGGCGCTATCGCAAGCGGGCCAAGCGGGCTTAAGCGAAATCACTGGCTTCAAAACACCCGCCGAGCAGTTTGCGCAACAGCCGTTACCGGAAGCGTTGCTCCCGCCAGCCGATATATACGCCGGTATCGACCCTATCGACGTACTCGCAAATAGAGCCACAGCCACCGCACCAAACTACGGCGGTGTGTTGTCGGGTGTATTCGAACCCATAGCCACGGAATTTCTACCAAAGAGCGTGCTTCCGGAACCTCTACCGTCGGAACCCGCGATTGCAGACGAGACTATTGTTGTTACCGCGCCACAGTCAGTAGCCGCACCCTCACCGATAGCCGGTTTTGAAACCGCAATTCCTGCGACAATCGGCGGCGCCCTTACAGCGGCGCAGACGGCAGGAACACCGCCTTCTGGTAAAGATGGCGTTCTCGGCACTGGCCTGACCATACCTCAGCTTCTGTCGATTGGTGGTGTCGGGGCCGATCTTCTGAAAAATCTTTTGGCTGGTGGCGACGGCGCAGGCGCAGGAACACCATACGTTTCCCCATTTGGCACGGGCGTAGGTTTTGCCCCCGGCCAAGATATGCGCGCCAATCCAACCATCTTGGATTATGAGCGGTATGGTTTCGGCCCAGAAGCTATGTTCTTCCAGCCGGGATATGGCCTTCTTTCTGCGGGCGCTGCTCCTCAAGCGCAACCCATTATGGCAGTTCCCCAAGCGCAGCCCGCAATGGTAACCAACCCTAGATACGAGCCGTTGATCTAATGGACCCTATTACAAAAGCTAACCACGCAAAGCGTCTTCTTGAGGATGACATTCTCAAGGAGGCATTTGCCGCAGTGGAAAAAGATATTTTTGAAGAGTGGCGTATGTCAGCACATACTGACTACAGCGGACGCTCTGACATGTTTCACACGCTCAAAGGACTTGAGCGGTTGAAAGCCCGCCTACAGGCAATTCTTGATGACGGCCTAGTCGCCCAATCGAGGAGTTAACATTTAACAAAGAAGGTGCTATATGACGGAACAAGTCGGCAACCCCAGTGCAGGGATCGGCCTCCACGAAGCAACACTAGCCATCGACCAATTGCTTGGCCCTGATGAGGACACCCAAGACGAGGCCGAGGCGCAAGAGCCTGAAGAGGCTCAGGACGACGCGGAAGAAACTGAAGCCGAGGATTACTCGGAAGAAGAGGAATACGAACAGTCCGACCGAGATGAAGAGGACGACAACGAAGAGGTTATCGAACAGGAACTTCCTGACGATCTAACCATCAAGGTTAAACTTGACGGTGAAGAAACGGAAGTCACCCTTGACGAACTTCGGAAAGGTTATTCTCGTTATTCGGATTACACACGGAAAACTCAGGCATTAGCCGAAGAACGCAAGTCGTTCCACGGCGAAGCCGAAGCGATCCGAATGGAACGCGCTCAATACGCGGAACTGCTACCGGCGCTTAAAGCGCAACTTGAGGTACAGTCCGAGGCTGAGCCTGATTGGGACAATCTTTATAATGAAGACCCCATTGAGGCGGCGCGGTTAGAACGGCATTGGAATAAGTCTCGTCAGGAACGAGCCGCTAAACTTCAGGCAATTAACACTGAACAGCAGCGGATTGCTGAAGAGATGGCCAAAGAGCAACAGCGGGCCTTGGCTGACATTGTGCAGTCAGAGCGCGCCAAACTCACTGAAGTCATTCCGGAATGGAAAGACGAAGGTACAATGCAAAGCGAAGCTAAGGAACTTCGTGAATGGGCTATAAACAATGGGTTTAGTGAACGCGACCTAAGCGCACTTGTTCAAGCCAGTCACGTCTCAATCCTTCGCAAAGCTATGATGTTTGATAAGGGTTCGAAGAAAGTGGAAAAAGTGAAGGCCCAGCCAAAGAAGGTTGCCCGGATCGTTCGCCCCGGTTCTTCAGGAACTCAAGTCAATAACCGTTCTTCCGATGTAAAGAAAGCGTCCCAGCGCCTTGCGCGTACAGGCCGTGTTGCAGATGCAGCGGCCTTGTTGGATAAACTCATTTAATAAGGATTTGAACTAATGGCTATTGTAGCAAATACATTTACCCGGTACTCCGCTATCGGTATTCGTGAAGACTTGTCGAACGTTATCTATAACATCTCGCCAGAAGAAACCCCGTTCATTTCGAACATCGGCCGCGAGAGCGTCAAGAACACCTACTACGAATGGCAGACAGACGTTTTGGCTGCGGCCTCAGCTTCTAACGCCGCTCTCGAAGGTGACGACATTTCTTCGTTCACTGCTGTTACGCCAACCGCACGCGTTGGTAACTACACGCAGATCAGCACGAAGAACGTCGTAATCTCCGGTACGCTTGAAGCAGTCGATAAGGCTGGTCGTCGTAACGAAATGACCTATCAGCTTGCTAAGCTGGGTTCGGAACTGAAGCGTGACATGGAAAGCGCATTGCTTGCCAACCAAGCTTCTGTTGCTGGTAACACCACAACTGCACGTCGTACTGCTGGTCTGCCTGCGTGGTTGACTTCGAACACCTCGTTCGGTTCAGGCGGTGCGAACCCAACTGTTGGCTCGACCCCAACTGCTGCTCGTACCGATGGTACGCAGCGTGCGTTCACGGAAACCCTGTTGAAGGGTGTTATCCAGAGCGTCTGGACTTCGGGTGGTACGCCTAAGATGTTGATGGTTGGTCCGTTCAACAAGACGGTTGCTTCCGGTTTCACAGGTATCGCCACACGTTTCCGTGACGTTCCTGCTGGCCAGCAGGCACAAATCATCGGCGCAGCCGACGTTTATGTGTCTGACTTCGGTACGGTCAACATCGTTCCTAACCGCTTCCAGCGTGACCGCGATGCGTTCATCGTCGATCCTGACTACGCATCGTTGGCAGTTCTTCGTCCAATCCAGAAGATGGACTTGGCGAAAACTGGTGACGCCGAGAAGGCTCTGTTGCTTGTTGAGTACGGTCTGAAGGTGAACAACCAAGCTGCGCATGGTATCGTCGCTGACCTTACCACGAGCTAATTAAGACTTGACTAATAAAGGCCTCCGGTATAGAACTAAACTTCTTACCGGAGGTTTTTATGCAAAATTGTTTTGTCGAAAATTGCGAGGATCAAGTTGTAGCAAAAGGGATGTGCAATAAGCACTACCTTCGGCACAAACGTGTGGGTACGGTAGAAGACAACGGAAGATCGCACGCATCTCTATCGACTAGATTTTTTAGAAAAGTTGATAGAACGGCAACATGTTGGATATGGACAGGAAACACTAGTAGAAACGGATATGGGTCAATTCAAAGTGGGGGGAAAGGAAGCCCCACCCTATCGGCGCATCGCCTTTCATACGAAATGCACAAAGGACAAATACCAGAGGGTTGCGTTGTCATGCACTCGTGTGACAATCCATCTTGTGTAAATCCCGACCACCTATCGATTGGCACATTTAAAGAAAACACCGCCGACATGATAGCTAAAGGACGCAAACGTACTATTGCGCCAAAGGGGATTGACAATGGAAAGGCGAAGTTGAATGATAGCCTTGTTAGGTATATAAGACAAAGCAGTAAAAATGCCGCAAGCATCGCAAGAGAATTAAGTCTGAGCGCAAACTGCATTCGTGGCGTTAGGACTGGTAGGACATGGAGCCACGTTGAATGACTAAACGCCTTATCAATGACGACGCTTTTACAGGCGTCAAAACTTATTACGATTATGATGCCGGTAAGGACGAAGCGATCATCTCGAAAGAGCAAGACGTTTCCGCAATAATCGAGCAGAACAAACGCGAATTTAACGATGCGCCCGAACGCTGGGGTGAGTGGACAAAGGTTGGCAGCATCCCGATTTCAGTGTATTATGAACTTGAGCGCCAAGGTATAACTAAAGACCAAGAGGCGATGAAGAAGTGGCTGAACGATCCTGACAATCGTTACTTCCGCACAAGGCCGGGGACTGTTTAATGGCGATTACGACGTATTCAGAGTTGAGGACCGCAGTCGCCGATTGGCTCAATCGATCCGATCTGACGGCTGCTATTCCGAACTTCATCTCGCTTGCTGAAGCGCAGATGAGCCGCCAAATCCGTCACCGCAAGATGGTGACGCGTGCGACCGCAACTATGGATACGCCGTACTTTGCTGTTCCTGCTGACTGGAAAGAAACAATCCGGTTCCAGTTGAACACAAACCCTATCACACCGCTGCTCTACGTCACGCCAGAACAGCTTCTCGAAGACAGCTACTCCTACAGTTCCGCAGGCCAACCACTGTTCTTCACGACCGTTGGCCAGCAGTTCGAAGTTCTGCCGCAGCCCGATGGGTCTTATGACGCGGAACTTCTTTACTACGCCAAGCTGCCCGCATTGTCTGACGCAGCGCCGACTAACTGGCTTTTGACTGAAAGCCCAGACATCTACCTGTATGGCACGCTGGCTCAGTCCGCGCCGTACTTAAAGGAAGATGAACGCACCGCCATCTGGACTTCTTTGTACGAGAAGCTGGTAGAAGATATGCGTATTGCCGACGAGCGTGCGCGTATTGGTTCGTCTAAACTGAAACCCCGCATAAGGACATTCGGATGAGTTTTTCTAATTATCTTGAGAACAAGGTTCTCGGTCATGTGTTCGGTGCAACGCCTTACACCGCACCTGCCACTTTGTATGTCGGCCTGTTTACGTCTGATCCCGGCGAAGGCGGCGGAGGCACGGAAGTTTCTGGTGGCTCCTATGCACGCCAAACGATTGCGTTCACAGTAACGGCCAATCAGGCGTCCAACACGGCGGCTGTTGAGTTCCCGACTGCGACTGCTTCGTGGGGCACAGTAACCTATGCTGCGGTCTTCGATGCGGTTTCTAGCGGCAATATGCTTGCCTATGGTGCGTTGTCCACAAGCAAGACGATTGCAAGCGGTGACGTTCTCCGTATTCCTGCGGGCGACTTCGACATCAATCTGGACTAAGTAGATGGCTGGCTACGGCAGCGGTCTATACGGACGCGGTAATTACGGCATAGACCCTAAAGAGGCGTCTATTGCCGTAACTGCCGCGTCTAGTGTTGCCGTAACCGCCAATCGTGTTCAGAGTATTTCCGTCGCGTCTAGCGCGGTATCATCTACGACTGTCGTAGCGAACCGCGTTCAGAGCGCGTCTGCAACATCGACAGCCACATCGTCCACAACCGTAACCGCCAACCGGGTTGCGTTTGCGGCGATCACAACAACGGCCACATCTAGCGTCTCGGTAGCCGCTCAAAGGCTGGCTGTGGCCTCGATCACAGTTAACGCGCAGTCATCCACCTCTGTCACTGCCAATCGCATCCAGAGCGCCGCTGTAGCCGTTAACGCCGCATCGTCGGTCAGCGTCTCGGCTATCCGCTACGCCGACATTGTGGTTTCATCTACGGCCACATCATCGACATCCGTTGCAGCGCAGAGGATTGCTCTTGCAAGCGTAACGGACACCGCGACATCGAGCGTGTCGGTAAACGTAAATCGTATCGCGCTGGCGGCAGTAACGTCGAACGCCACATCGTCGGTAAGCGTATCGCTTCAAGGCGTGTTCCTTGTGATCGTCACATCGAATGCGACATCATCGACAAGCGTTACCGTAAACCGCCGAATGACGGCTGCGGCTAATTGTAATGCCCAATCGAGCGTCACGATTAACGCCACGAAGAAGTGGGAGCCGCAGCCAATCACGCCGGAAACGTGGACTGCGGAGACTGATACATCTGAGACTTGGACACCCGTCGAAGCGATTGCAGAAACTTGGACACCGCAATCAATAACAAACGAGACATGGACGCCAATTTCTGATACAGCAGAAATATGGCAGCAAGCTGCGTGAGGACTTAAATGGCTGATACAACCACAACAAACCTTGGATTAACGAAACCTGAAGTTGGCGCATCCGCCGATACTTGGGGGACAAAGGTTAATACCGATCTCGATTTAGTCGATGCTCTCTTTGCCGCCAATGGCACAGGGACATCCGTTGGCTTAAATGTCGGTGCAGGCAAGACGCTGGCCATCGCGGGCAACGTGTCCGCCAATGGCGCGACGATCAGCCCAACGGAACTTAGCTATCTGGATACTGTTTCTTCAAACATCCAGACGCAGCTTAACGCCAAAGAGCCGACGATCACGACGTTAGGTGTCGCCAAGGGCGGCACAGGAACAGCCACTGCCTTCACCGCTGGCTCCGTCGTGTTTGCTGGCGCTTCTGGCGTATACACGCAGGACAATGCTAACCTGTTCTGGGACAACGCCAACAACCGGCTGGGGATTGGTACGGCTTCGCCAACTGCACCGCTCACTGTTTCGGCGGGTAGTGTTATGTCCCGCTTCCAAACGGGTTCCGCTACAGATGGCCGCATAGAGTTCGCGTATAACACAACCGATATTGGCTACCTGAATATGGCGTCGGCAACTCAGCTTGAGTTGTATGGGCGTTCTGGCGTGGCTTTAGCTCTCGGTGCTGGCGGTTCAGAACGTATGCGCATCGACAGCGCAGGTAACGTCGGGATTGGTACGAGTTCGCCAGCGGAACGGTTAGATGTCGCTGGAAACGCGAAAATAACTAGCGGCTCATCCTTCTATTGGGGTGACGCGACCTCGCAGATTACCGCAGTAAACGGCGGCGCTATGCGCTTCCTTGTTGGTAACGGTGGCGAGAAGGTTCGCATCGACGCCAGCGGCAACGTCGGGATTGGTGTTGTGCCTAGTGCTTCCACGACATTCCCTGCCCTTGAGATCGGTGCGGGTAACTGCATCTTAGGCGCTTCCGGCTTTGTTGATTACACATCGAACGCCTATTACAACGGTAGCTATAGGTATAAAGCTAATGGCGCTGCCTCGTATTACGAGCAAACAGGCGGTTCTCACCTTTGGTATAATGCTGCATCTGGCACAGCAGGAAATGCGATTAGCTTTACAGAACGTATGCGCATCGACAGCGCGGGTGAACTGCTGGTGGGAACAACACTATCGACAGCGGGTCGCAAACTTGATGTGCGTGGCGGTAATGTATTCTTCTTAGGCACACACGCCTACGGGTCGTTCAACGAAAGCAACAACAGCGCCGTATGGAACATTCGCGGTAATCAGTACTGCAATTCCTGCGTTAGCTTTACAGAAGCCGCAGTAGCTGACCGTTGGGCTGTAGGCATACGCGCTGGCGATACCTCTCTTATTTTTGCTGCTGACACGAACGACATACACGCTGGTACTGAGCGTATGCGTCTTACTGGCAGCGGCAACTTGCTGGTGGGGACGACGAGTAACCCAGAAAGTTCACGCGCCGTATTCTCTGGCTCAAGCCAAGCCACGATGACTTGCATTACGGACACAACTTCAACAAGCAACCAGATTATCTTCCGCAATCCGAATGGTGCAGTTGGCGCGATCTACACTAGTGCTTCCTTAACAGTTTACGCTACGACTTCGGACGAGCGCCTAAAAGAAAATATCGAGAACTCGGATAGCGCAGGCGAATTGATTGACGCAATTCAAGTCCGCAAATACGACTGGAAAGCCGACGGCACGCATCAACGTTATGGCTTTGTCGCGCAGGAACTAGTCAAAGTTGCACCAGAGGCAGTCGCCGCTCCAGAAGACCCAGATAAGATGATGGCAGTGGACTACTCCAAGCTAGTCCCAATGCTGGTCAAAGAACTACAATCACTCCGCGCCCGCGTGGCCGAACTAGAAGGAAAGTAAAATGGAAACCACTTGGAAAGTATCGCAGCTTGACTGCTACCCAGAGTTTGAAGGTAACGCTGACATTGTGTTCACCGTGCATTGGTCGGTTGCCGCACAGGACGGCGAGTTCTCCGGTTACAGCTACGGCTCACAATCCCTGACGCTCGATCCAGAAGCGACATTCACACCATTCGCCAGCCTGACCGAAGCGCAGGTAATCGGTTGGGTACACGCTGCAATGGGCGAAGAAGCTGTTGCCGCAGTTGAAGCAAGCCTTGCAACTCAAATCGAGAACGCCAAGAACCCGCCAGTTGTTAATCCACCTCTTCCTTGGGGCTAAAGGAAAAGCACGATGGATACAAGCTTCGGTCTTGATACCCTTCTAACGGTAATCGCTGGCATCTTCGGCCTTATTGGCGTGTGGACGCAGTTGAGCAACCGCCTTGCAATTCTTGAGACGAAGCTAGACTACGGCGAGGAAAAGTTCAACGCTATCGATAAAAAGTTCGACGAGGTGATGATGCACCTCCGCCGGATCGAAGACAAGCTGGATCATAAGGCAGATCGGTAATGAAGTGGTTCCTGCTACCCCTTGCGGCTTTGGCCCTCATGGGTTGCGAAGACCGCTATCGTTACGACTGCCAAGACCCAGAGAACTGGCAGGAGGATATTTGCAAGAAGCCCAAATGTGTAGCTATGGGCTACTGCACCGAATGGCTGATAGATACAGGTGAGAACGAAGTTGTCGAAGAAGGTTAAATACTGGTCGCCGGAGGAACTGCTGCGTTTCATCGTCGGCGTTGTGCTTTCGTTTACGCTGATGTTTATCGTGGCGACGGTGCTGTATTCGCTGATATTTGTATCGCAGCCGATGGAGGGCCAGTCCCCCAACGACGCAGAATTTTTTAAGCTGATCAACCCGATAGCTACGTTTATCGTTGGGGCATTGGCTGGGCTTATGGCGGGGCAGGGCAATGGCTCTATGAAACCCAAGAAGCCAGACGAAGGAGAAGATAATGAGTTTCCTCAATAGTTTTGAAAGCAAGCATGACGGCGTGAACGACACCGTTGAGTTTGTTGTGCGCGTGGCTATCGTCACGCTGGCGGCAGTTATCCTCGTTGTTGTGCTGACACTGGCCGTAGGTCTGTTTGTCCCCAACGACGTTGTTGATAGCACGGCCATTATTGAGATGATTAACCCTGCGTTCCAAACCATCATTGGTGCGTTCGTCGGCCTGCTGGGCGGGCTGAGCCTCAACGCCAATGCGCGTGACAAAGAGCCTGAGCCGGAGCCAGAAGCGCCCAAGCCATACAGCGATCCGAACGGCACAGTCTTTATCGACGAGCCTGAAGAGGACGAAGACGACGAGATGGAGCCGTGGGAAAAGTATCGCAACGACCTACGCTACGACGCCAACGGCGACGGCGTAGTTGACGAAAACGACTTCCCTGATTGGCGGGGGGCTGGCAAATGAGCCTTGTTGAACTGCAAAAGAAGATCGGAGTAACGGCAGATGGCGCATTCGGTCCGGGTACTTTTAGGAAAGCTGCGGCTTTTTATAAGCTATCACCTGATCGTGCTGCACATTTCTTTGCTCAAACTGCGCATGAAAGCGGCAACTTCAAAGCATTCTCGGAGAATTTGAACTATGGTGCAAAAGGTTTACGCGGCACTTTTGACAAGTATTTCCAGACTGAAGCAATTGCTAGGGCATATGAACGCCAGCCAAAAAAGATTGCTAATCGTGCATACGCAAACCGCATGGGCAATGGCGATGAAGCGTCTGGGGATGGTTGGAAGTTCCGTGGACGTGGCGCTCTCCAACTTACTGGAAAAGCAAATTACCAAGCTTTCGCAAGCTACATCGGACGACCCCAAATAATGGATAACCCCGACCTTGTGTCGGGTGAACTGTGTTTCGAGAGCGCGTTGTGGTTCTTCGACAAGAACAAGTTGTGGGGCATCTGCGATCAAGGCGTCGGCGACGGCGCGATCCTCGCGCTGACAAAGCGCATTAACGGTGGCACGCACGGCCTCGATGACCGCAAGGCCAAGACGAAGAAGTACGCCGCATGGCTTTGATGCCTAACTCAATCCTGTTATATGCCGTTGGCGGTGCGCTTATTCTTGGTGCGGCCTCTGGATATAAAGTCCGTGACTGGCAGTGCGATGCCGCATACGCAAAGGCGCTGGAAAAAGCTGAGAAGCTACGGGCCAAAAAACAAGAGGTAGTAGATAATGTTTCGCAAACCTACGAATACGAACGAGATCAAGCCAATGTCGTGGCAACCGAACGAACCAACACTATTCGTGAAATATACAAAACGGTTCCTGCCACCCCTGCTGATTGCGCTGCTCCTGATGCTGTGCGCAGGTTGCTCGAAAGCAGTGTCCGTGACGCCAATGCCGCTTCCTCCGGCAAACCTAGCAGCGAAGTGTCCGACTCTGAGTAATCCGCCACTGGTACTGATCGACCCTGAACGGGCGCTCTGGGAAGCCGACATCATTGCAAAGTATACGGATTGTAGTGTAAAGCATCGCTTGACAGTTCAAGCATGGGAAGAGGCTGTAAAAATCCCAAATAAGTGATATAAGAACTTTAGTCTTACGCACAGGTAATTAAATGGCGCTTATCCCTATCAGTATCCCGCCGGGTGTTTACCGCAACGGAACCGAACT
>Ga0247723_1001082_pt1 | contig 16503 bp, 23 predicted proteins | sample MSEWelMarce5H_FC_FD_189079 | JGI IMG/M metagenome (GOLD analysis project Ga0247723, IMG submission 189079) | Subsurface sediment microbial communities from gas well in West Virginia, United States - MSEEL Well Study Marcellus 5H_FC | ecosystem: Environmental > Terrestrial > Deep subsurface >...
AACAAATTACCTAGACCTGTTCCTGTGTCAAATAGTGCCATGATTTATCCTCTATATCCTTGAGCTAATTGTTGTAATCTCATCTTTTCTTCATCTGATAAGGGCATACGTGTCATTAAGTTTGGCATGCCTACATCATTACCTTCTTGCATACCAACATTAGGAGCTACATTAAATAATGGTGAAGATACCATTTCAGGATTGCCTCTTGTAATTGGTTGAACAGGAGGAACTTGCATTGGTTGTTGTGGTTGATTTAAAGCATCAAAACCTTTAGCACCTAAGTTAATTTTATCCATTGTAGACATGTTAGTAAAAGGGTTGCCAATATTATTTGCTAAAAAAGCACCTGTTTGGTCTAATAATGATGAAGCACCTAATCCACCATATACGCTAGGAGTTGCACCTAAACCTGCCATTGCACCAGGAGTTAATAAACTAGCATTTAACATTGGAGTGCCTAATATTGATGGAGCTACAGTGCCTAATGCTGGTGCAAATGTTCCTGCACTACCTGCTGCACCTGTTGCTGTTGCACCACCAGCACCAATTCCACCTGCACCGCCCATTAAACCTGCTCCGCCTGCTCCAAGACCTGCACCTAGTAAAGCTGTTTTAAATGGATTAGCACCTGTTAAAGCACCGCCTGCAGCACCTACACCTGCACCTATCATTGCAGGAACTAACATTGCTCCCATATTATACCTTTCCTACTACGTAGCAAATTGGTTCAATGATTGCACGATAAATCATGCCATAAGTATCACGTTTTTTACTTCTTTTTTGTTTCCAGATATCAGCAGTCCTATGTCTTGCGATATGCTCTAAAACACCCCTTAAAATGCGTTGTAGGGCATTCTTTTCACCTGCTTTGTAAGCATAGTTTACTAATGGTAAGAATAGTCTATGGTAACCTTTTTCGTATGCTGGGTCTAAGTCTTTAGACTGAGCTAACCAGATAGCATTACGGAAGCTACCAAAACCATATTCTCTATTCATAGCTGTACAAACTATTTTTCCACCACCGGACTGTGTAGTTGTAGATACTTGACCCATAGGAGCACCATAAGCTGCACCAAGGTAAGCAGATAGTTTTTGATATGGTTTGTTTTGTTCAAAGTTAAAGCGGTCAATATCAGCTTGTAATGCAGTTTTTTGATAGTCTTCAGCAGTTTTACCTACGTTAGCTAATTGTGAAATATCTGCGTAATCAGCTTGTGCTAATGTAGGAGCATTCATAACTGCTTGGTTTTGCATACCACGTTCACCAGCATAGTTTTGATAAGCTAGGTTACCGTATGTATTAGCAAGTGTTGTAGCTAGTGTGTTAGCTGCTCTGTTTTGAATGTCTGCAGATACGCCTGAACCATAACGACCAGCTTGTGATGCAGTACTTTGTGCAGCTTTAATAGCATCATTGTATGCTTGTGTAGCTTGCTGTGTAGGACCTGCTAATGCTTGTGTAAAGTATGGGTTACCAGCAGATAAGTAATCGCCTCTAATAGAACTTAATTGTTGTTGTTGTGCAGCAGGAAGTAATGCTGAACCTTGCATAGCTCTATTTTGGGCTGCTTGTAATGCTGTTTGTGTTTGTGCAGATGGACCTACATAAGTTTGACCACCATAGTAGCTAGGCGTGTCTGTTTGATAAAGACCTTTAGCTTCTTCAAGACCGTATTTAACAAATGGTTGTACAGTAGGGTCTAATTGTTGTTTAGTTTCAGATGTGCCACCACCACCAGAGCCTCCACCACCCCATAGTGTAAAGTAGTTGCTTAATGATGGAAGTAAAAAGTGTAATAATTTCATATTATTTGCCCTGTGTGTTAGTTGTTTGTGGTGCTAAGAAACGACCTGCTCCGTACATTGCACCGTCAGTTTGTGTAGGTGACATAAGTCCTTGTACTGAACTTGTATTTAATGCTGGAAAAAGATTAGTTAATTCTGCATAAGGTGTAGCTTGTGCATTTGTTATAAATCTATTGGGATTAGCAAAGCTATAAGGGTTGCCTAAATAATTTCTATTTGCATAATTATCAGCATAAAATGGATTATCTTTGTTAGGCATGCCTGATTGTGAAGCTAAATTGCCAAACATATTTCCAAAAATAGCACCCACTCCATTTGAAGCTGGTGAAGTTGCCACAGTGTTTTGTTGATTTTTCATTGTATAATACTGACCTTCATCTGTATCGTAATATACTGGCTGTTGTGCTGGTGCTCCCATAATTTTCCTTTATATCTTAAATTCCCATGTTTGAGGTGTAAAACCCATAAGCCTTGCTCTACGTTCCCACCCTTTTCTTTGTGAAGAGAATGTAACTTTAGACTTACCGCCTTGTTTTGCTATTGCTTGTATTTCTTGAAATGCTTGTTGAAAGAGTGTATTGTCGTTAATTGTTGACCATGAAGCCCATACATGAAGTGTGTCACCTATAGGTTGAAGTACTACAAAACCTACTGCTTTGTTATCTATCATACCTACAAATAACATAGACCTGTTTTCATAACAGTCACAATAGACATCTTCTACTATCCATTGTGTATGACCACGTTGTCTTACTAATTCAAGACCATGTTTAACATAATCCCAATGTGAACGTAATTGGTCTTTAGGTATGTAGTGTAAAATCATCCTACTATTATATAACGATATGTCTTATTGGATGTGTCATTTGCAAAGTGAGTAAGAGTAGCTTGTCCATTTTGTTGTGCACTTATATATACATTGTCCATAGATAATGGTGCAATATAATTAAGAGTTACAATAGCAGCAGGTATAGCTGGTCTAGGTATAACTGTATCAGCAGCATAATGTTCAAGTACTACTAATGTGCTAGATGTTGTTCCTGCAATTTGTACATAGTCACCAGCATTTAAGTCTAAAAATATATTTACTGTGCCAATTACATGACTCCAGTCTGTAGAGCTTTTTCTAGCTGCAATATCAAAACGACTAGCACTTCTAGCAACATCTGTTCCATTTACACGAAACCATACATCTGCATATTGTGGTGCATTATCTTGGTTAGCAAATTGTAAAGAAAACTGAACATTGTATATGCCAGCATTTCTTACATTTAAACGACTGCTATTAGATAAATAAACACCGTTAGACTCTTCTGTTGTATCATACACTACCACAGCAGTTGAACCTACGCTTGGTGCTGTTTGGTCAGTATTATTACTAAATGAACCATAAGGTGCTGTATCAGCTTCTGCTGCGTCTGATATAGGCATTAATCCTATATATGAATTATAACCTATACGTTCATCATTAATTGTAGTAGTTGTAGCCCAGCCTGTATTTAATGTAACTTCGCCTGTATTGTTAGACTTGCCTTCTACAAGGTTATTTACAATTTCAGCTACACTTCTAGGGTCACCACCTGTCCAAGGTAGTTTACGGTACATATCACTACGTGCCATTATCTAGTTCCTTGTTCAGAGTAATCTATATCCATGCCAATTGCAGAGAACCAGTTAGCACCGGTAGGTGTAAGGCTAACTCTATGATAACGACCTGCACTTCTTACAGAACATCTATCTTCTTCACTAGCTGTAACAGATGAACCGTATGTAATAGTATCGTTTAACATACGCCTAGAAGCCACAGAAACGCTTGCAGAGCCATTATCTACAGAAGGTCTAATAAGAGTAACTACTGAGTTATAACCATATTCTAGGTCGTTTGTAGTGATAGTTGCTGTAGCATTAGTTCCTGTAAATGTGATAATTCTAGTATCACGAACACCACCAAATAGAAATTTACCGCCTGCATATAGTCTATCATCTAGTGTAGTTGTAAGTGTGTCTACAGTCTTGAGTGCTGCTGCACTTGCTGCCATATCAATAGCAACACCTGTGCCAGAGCCTACACCTGTAGCTGTAAATAATACGCCTACAGTATTAGCGACTGCACCTATAAGCGTGTAATCTGTTGTTCCTACACTTCTAATTGTGTATGACTTACCTACGACAAAAGAACCTGCTGTTATGTTATAAGCTGTATCAATACCGTCTAATGTTGTACCTGTTGTAGCTAAAGTAGATAAAACATCTACATCTGTATCAGCTTCACACCATTTTTGTGTTTCAAAGTTATAGATAAGTAAAGCTCTGTTACCTGAAACTGTTGTGTAATTCCATATAACTAAGTTACGTTCTGGGTCTATAGCTGCTGATATAGAGTCAATATCGCCAATGTTAGCATTGTTAAAGAAATATCTGTCTACTTTTTCTGAACCAATACCAACAACTTGTTGACCGTTACATGAATAGAAACCATCATCTGATAAGAAGTATGATATGCCACCGTATTGAGCTATAGAACCACCTTCTATACAACCTACGTTACGAGAGATAGTGTCAAATTGGAAGAATAATGGTGAGCCAATATATGACATACGCACAATGGCTTTTTCTAGGAATACAATACCAAACTCGCCACCTGTGATACCGGTAATATCACCACCGTCAGGAAGTTCTTGATAATCTGATTGTGATGCAGCACCTGCAGTCCAATCTGTTGGGTCATTAATGTCTGACCATTGTACTCGTGATGGATATGTACCAGCACCAATATTAGCACCTACTACAAAGTCACGAACTACTGTAATATATTTAGCTACTGGAGCTGCTGCTGCTAAATCTGCAAAGTCTGTAGATGAATTTACATCATAATATTGTATCTTTTCAGAACCATTAGAAGCTAGTGCATAGTTACCAAATTGAACGAACTTCCATCTATTAACACCTGTATATCCACCAGCTTTAGATACATCTTCCATAGTTAAGTCTGTAGAAGATACTTTAAATAATTTAGTAGCACCACCTGCAAATACAGATACGTCTGCATTTACTTTAGCTGCAAAACAATTAGTAAGTGCTTCTGTAGCTGCACCTGAATAGTTTACTGCTGACTTAAATGGACCATATCCTATAGCTAAAGGAATGACATTATTAGCTTCTGATACTGTGTCTAAGATACTAGGTTGGTCAGGTAACCAGTCTTTAAATTGTATACGTTGTATTGGCATATTAAATATTTGTACAGAAGAAAGCACTTAGCAAGTAAAAAGTACCTGATATAACAGGTTTCATTTCATGTGCAGTAAATCCTTTTAGTACAATCACGTCTCCTGTTGATATTTCTATATTGTCATCATCTACAACTAAATTATTGTTACCACCAATACAAGCAATCACAGTTAATGAGCAATATCTACTTTCATACTCTGATTTAATTTTATAATTGTTATCTAATTCATATAGTGGTTTATCTATATGTTGACCTATCTTTTCGCCTTCTTGTGCGTTTATAAAATTTACACCTGTACCAAAACTATAGTCGTAAGTTTCATTAAATTCAGCTTGCGTTATAAATGTAGCTAATTTTTCAAGAACTGGTCTTGCATTTTGTAATGTAAATCCTGGGTAACCTCTATTAGGATATAATTGGTCTGAGTTTAACAATGGATATTGGCTTTTACCAAACTCTATAAATTCTGCACATTCTGATGTGGTTAAAGCATTTTTAAATAGTTTATAATCCATATTGTTTACCAAGTAATTGTTATTCTTCCAGCACCGCCATTGCCACCTGCACCACCAGCTACTTGATTTTGAGAAGCTCCACCACCACCGCCTCCGCCTCCAGTAGTTCCAGCAGCACCAGCACCTTGTCCTGCATTGCCTCCAGTACCACCTGATGATGCAATACCTGAACCACCACCACCACCACCAGCACAATCACCAGCTCCACCATCTGTACCTGCTGAACCTGCACCTGTACCTGTCGCTGCTGGAGATGGACTTACGTGAACTGCTCCACTTGGTCCTGAACCTCCTCTAGCACCACCACCACCTGTTCCTCCATTAGATGTAGAGCCTGTTCCACCAGAACCGCCACTTCCACCTCCAGGGTCACCTCCACAACAATAAGCATTAGCACCATTACCACCAGAACCGCCATTAGCTGTTAAAGAGAATCCTGTTGTAGCTCCGCCTGCTGAACCAGCAGATGAATTACCACCATTAGTTCCGCTACTACCAGCTCCACCTGAACCTACTGTTAAACTATAAGATTGTAATGGAGAAACTGCTATAGTTGTTGTAACACGACCACCAGCTCCGCCTCCGCCTCCACCACCACCCCATTGGTAGTTAGAATTGCCGTCAGGTCTAGATGCTCCACCTGCTCCACCACCACCTGCACCAATTAAATCTACTGAAAGAGAATATACGTCAGCAGGAACGACAAATGTATATGTTCCAGCAGTTGTGTATGTTTCAGAGCCTGGTTTATATACTGAGCCTGTTAAGCCAAAACCTTTAGCTCCCATGCCACCTGTACGTTGTAATAAAGACATGTTTTATCCTACTTAAATTGAACTCTAGAGGCAAATACTGTATATGTTGCTGAAGCTGTTTTTACAATTACGTATGAATAAGCCTCTACACTAGAAGCATTGCCTGCTGTAGGAGCAGAACCACCTTGCCATTTAGGAGTTACAGATGTTCCGTCTATAGTCACAGCGTTGTTATAATATGCTGTAGCACCTGTAGTTACTAAAAATACTACTGTAATAGACTCACCTACAGCCATTGCAGTATTTAATGTTGTGCCTGATGAACCTCTAAAGTTTACAGTCCAGTTAGCAGATGCGTCAGTTGTATAGTAAAGAACAGACTGTGTAGTGACATCATAGTTAATAGTGCCAGTTGCTGCTGTTGCTGATACTGTAACACCTTCTAAAGCATTAACAAATTTAGATGAGATAACACTAGATGTACCTGTAAATGTTTGTTTAGCAGTAAAATTGCTTGCTATATTACTAATGACTGTATTTGCATTATAAGCCTGAACATCTGTGCCAATTGCTAAACCTAATGCAGTTCTAGCTGCACTAGCTGTACCAGAACCTGTACCACCTGCTGTAACAGGAATAGTATCGCCTGAAGTACCTGCTTGTAAGTCTTTAATTTGTGCCATTAAAGAACGAATAGCATTATTTACGTTAGCTGGTGAACATCCTTCAGCAATGTTAATATTGCTAATGTCTGTATTGTCGGCTGGGGTTGCTGAATATTCACTAATTTTATTCTTTGCCATCTTTTATCCTTGTCGTAACCAAATGTCTGTACCTGGAGATATATCAGTCCAAGTTTCTGTTCCTGCTGTAATTGTTGTCCATGTATCTGAAGAAGCTGATATTGGAGACCATGTATCTGTAGATGTTGTAGCATCTGTCCATGTTTCTGCTCCTGGAGTAACAGGTGTCCATCCTTCACCTTGCCTTGTGCCTTTTGCTGTGACACTTCCTATACCTTCTACATAAGCAAAACCAGCTAGTATAGAGTTAGCACTTGCAGTAACAAAAGCGTCTGCATTTATATCTGCATGACCTGATATGATATAACCACCAAGTGCTGTTACTGTTGCAGTTCCTGTGATAGAACCACTATCTAGTCTAATTCTGTTATAATTAACTTCTACTTGAGCATTTGCTGTAATAGAAGCATTGCCACCTATGACTAATGAACCTAATGCTGTTACTGTACCTGTTGCTGTGATACTTGCTGAAGCTAGTGCTATAGAACCGCCAGTAGCAGAGACTGTAGCTGTTCCTAGTATTGCACCACTACCAAACTGTGTTCTTGTAGCTACAGCAGATAGGTCTGCAAAGCCGTTTATAGATGCTGTGCCAAATACTAATGCACCGCTTGTTGTAACTGTGATGGTAGCAGTAGCTGTAATACTTGCTGCAGATGTTCTAAATCGTGTTCCTGATGCAGATACGGTTGCGTCTGCTGTAATCTGTGCTGATGCTTCTAATGTTCTACCTGCTAACGAGCTAAAAGGAGCTTGGGAGAAACTTGCTATGCCAAACATTTATTGCTCCTTAAATTTGTTTATATCCAAGTCTTCCGTTGCTTTTTCCTTTTTTAGCTTCAGATACTTTTTTGCAAAATTCTTTAGACATTTTCTTTCCTAATCTAGATTGTCTTATTTTTTCTTTAGTTTCTTCTGATAATTTCCTACCAAGTTTAGCTTGCCTTAACTTCTCACGATGCTCTAAAGTAAATTTAGGAACATTAGGCTTATTAGCCATTTGTATCTTTACTTGTTCAGAATAATCTTTTCTAGCTTTATCATAAGTTTTAGAAGATACTCTTTCATATCTACCAACACTACTCATCATAAAGAAAGCTCTAGTCATGTTCTCACCATAAGCCTTCCATAACATCCAATGGGCTATGTAATGTTGTCTAGCTGTTAAAGCTATTAAATTACTTTTATCATTAGAACCACCACTACTTTTAGGTATAATGTGATGAATTTCATAATATCCATCTATAGTCTGTTCTTTTAAAACATCTATAAACTTATTGTAGCGATTAAGGTAATGTAGGTTCATCTGGTGGTAATGGAATATTTCCTTCTGACAACCACTTATTATACTCTACAAAATCTTGGTTAGCTGGGTCAAATGGGATTGTTGCGTTGTCTGAAAGTCGTTTAATTTCAGAACTGCTTTGTGTTAGTTGATATATCATAGTTCAATTTCCGCTTTGTACAATGTTTGAAATTTAGCTCCTGCTGATGTTGTAACTTGTGCAGCCGCTCTAAATCCATTAATTGAAATTTGTTCTGAAAATGGAGTGTTAACTGCATCAGCGTTAACGTCGCTTACCCTTGTAACAGTTGGAGTTGCCCGTTTTGCTACGCTAAAATTAGTAGCAGCACCAATATATCCTGCGTTTGTATTTATAGAAGTCATCACCCCTCCAACACAAAGCTCATAATACCGTTGGCAGTTAGCCAATTCCTGACCATAAAGTCTGCGTTCAAACGGTGTTGCTGATGTGTTTTGTTCTAATTGCACACCTGTGATGTAGAAGGTAGCACCTGTGGTTGATGACCATGCAGCTTGAGATGAAGTTTGTTGATATTCCCCAGCTTGCCAAGAACCAGCAGTTGTTGTAAAACTTGACCCAGAGCCGAGAGACCAGCCAACTGCCATCGCTCTGCTATTATCAGTAGGCCAAGTTCCACTTGTATCTCCAACAATGGTTATAGACTTTTGTTCCCATGTGTTTGCGGCAGATATTGTGTAAGTTGCAACATAGCTTCTGTTGTATGCACCGTTTACAAAATAAACACAATAAGTTCCAGTTACGCTTGAGCGAACCCAAAATGATAATGTTATTGTCTGTGCATTTGCTGTACCAAAATTTAAATCAGCAACATTAAAACCTTCAATTCTTTGCCAAACAGCAGCTTGTTGCGATGCTGTAGGAGAACTTCCAGTTACACAAGTAAGAGATAAGGATTTTGAAAATCCAGTTGGTACTATTGAAGATTGTTGGGTAGTTACAGAACCAGAACCAGAATAATAAGATACAGTCCTATCAACTGCATAAGATGATGTAGTTGCTGTAATACTAGCACCAGCATTTCTTTGGTCTATCCTCATATCACCATTTATAATACGGTTCTTTAGCACATAAGGTGACGCTGCAGCAGCTTGTAGACTACTGTCTGGGAATGTGACTCCGTTTGTTCCCGATATGCTAACAGGCATTATACTGCTCCTAATTGTTCGTCTGTAGGTCTAGGTAGTGTGTGTTCCCATTTAGCTATGTAGTCACCTTTACCGTCACTGTCGTTTTGTAGAATGATTGTTCCTGTTAATGGATTAAAGTCTGCATCTATAAGTTCAGCATATATTGTTTTAATTTTATCGTATAATGTCATTTACGCACTCCTTACCATTGCACCATTAAACCAAATACGTGTTAAACCTTCTGCATTCATTGTTCTAGATGCTCCAGAGTCTTGAAATACATATAATTCTACATAATCAGTTGAACCGTTGAAATATACTAATGAAGAAATATTTACCATCCATATATTAGTTGCTTTTATATCATTTCCATATTTATAAGCTGTTCCATTTTTATAAATAGAACATAATACTTCTGCATTAGATAACGCATTAAATGATACATTACCATTTATTTGATAATACCCAGCTACTGTTGGAGTAAAACGATAGTTAGTAGTAGAGTCAAAATTATTATTAGTATCCCATTCTTCTGTAGGAAGAATTACTTTTGTCCATGTTAAATTTGCAATGCTTTGCGTGCTTGCGGTTTGAGAAGCACTAAACGTTGGACCTGTTCCACCAAAAGTAGACGCAGTAGTAAGCACAGTTCCGCTAGTTGTGGGTAGGGTAAGCGTAGTTGTGCCTGATACTGCTGGAGAGGATAATGTAACGCTACCAGATGTAGAACCGTTAAGTATAAGGTTAGCCATTATTTAGCCTCCAATGTTTCTATTCTTGCTTTTAGGTCGTTGATGATGGTTTGTTGTTCTTGGATGGCTTTGCATAAAATTGCAGTCATTCTTTCATATTGGAAACCCTCTACTTCACCATTATCACCATAAGAAACTAATTCTTTTAATCCAATAGCATCAACTTCATCTGCAATAAATCCTATGTAATCTGCAGATTGGTCATCATTTTTACATTTAGATTTATAGCGAACAGGTCTAAATTTGTTTAGGTCTATATATTCTAAATCACGAATATCTTGTTTATATTTTAAAGCAGAAGTTGAGCGTAATAATTGTCCAAAAGAAGCAAGCACCGTATTTGCTCCAGCAGCGGTCGTGGAATTATTTGGAGATGCAGCTGCGCTTCCTGTATAAAAAGCTCCATCTGAAACTATTGCTAATAATTCTGTGCCAGAACTATTATTTAATTGAATAACTTTTGTAGAGGAATTTGCTGTTGCAGAAGTAACAGTAAGTCTAGCTGATGACCCAGTAGTCCCCACCGACAAATTACTATCAGAGTTTATGCGCATACTCTCTGCACCGCCTTCAGAGAAGGCTATGGTGTCGGCAGCAGGGAAAAACATTCCTGTGTTGGTATCACCTGTAGTAGTGATAGCTGGAGCTGCTGCTGTTCCTGCTACAAAGGCTGCTCTTTGTGATGTATCTATAGTTAAAGCTGTAGTACCACTATTAGTTTGTAATTCTAATGAGCCACTATTATCAGGTTCTATCACTACACCATTAGTAGTAGTTGCATTTATAATTGTACTCATAATATTACCCAACGTGACGTAGCAGGGACAGTTATCGTGACCCCACCTGAAATTGTGATATCCCCAGCTTCTACAGAGTTATATCCTGTAGGGAATGTGTAAGATGTGCCTATAGTTCCGTTATTAACATTAAGTCCGTTAGATGCTGCAAACTGTGGAGCATAAGCATCACCATTAGCATCTTGGTAAACAGCTTCTTCAGCAGGATAAGTTACAAATACATTCTTTGTGCCTGCACTAAAGTTTACTGCTGTGCCACCATTGCTAGACTCTAATATAGTATCACGAGATAAAGTAGTGCCTGAAGATGTATATGTGCCTAGACCTACTTCCCATTCTGAACCACCTACGATAGCGTAATAAGTAGTATTAGCATTGCCAATAACAGAAAATGACTGAAAGCCAGATACTGCACCAGCAAGCGTAAACGTACCTGTGCCTGTAGTAGTACTTGTTTCCTGTACCCTATCTTTGACTACGAGAGCCATAAGTTATCCTTATGCTAATGTAACTGAAAGGTTGCCTGTTGATATCTTAAATATATCACCAGAGTCAATAGTTTTAGATGTATCTAAAGGTGAATGGTAAAGTAAGTTACCACCTGTAGAAGCATCATTAATACCTATCCAGCCTACTACACCCCATGAAGCTGTTGCTGTTGGGAATGTAACGTCAGCAGAGTTTGTAGTTACACCGTTAGAAGGTGCAGCAAATGTGACTGCTGTTCTAGCGTATGAACCACCAGATACTTCTGTACCACTACCTGCATCTGTAGGGTCTGAAGTCCATAGTGATACATAAACTGTTGCGACTGATGTGTATGTTGTGTTACGTAGAGTAGCGTTGATTAACGCATTCTCCAAAAAGTTACTCATTTCTGCCATGATTTTTCCTTTATCTTGGTGTTACGCTTAATGTTGTGTATGGATATGTTGCACCTAAATCACTCTGCTTAATATTTGCAATTGCTCTATCATAAAGTGCAGACCATGTTGCTATTCTTGCGTCATTGATTAAATACGGTTCTGCTTCTGCTAAAGTTGCGTAAAGTAAAGCATCTGGATAATATGCTAAGAACAAGTTACTAGCTGTTGTAGTAGATATAAATGTAGGTTGAGCATAGTATAAAATTTGAATGGTGTAAGTTGCATCTTGGCTAGGTGCAAACTGAAACTCTGTGCCTAACATTGTAAAGTAATGTGAACGACCTGATAATGATGTTTGACCATTACGGAAAAACAAGTCAGGTGATTGATACTCTAAGATAATAGGTGGATTACCTTGAAAGTGCATCTCTCTTAACTCTAAGAAGTCACTAGGGAACGCTACCTTGTTATCAGAAGGTGTAGTTGTAGCAACTTTTAACATAGCTTCTGTTCTTAAGTCACGACTCATTCTTAACTGTGCCATCTGAACAAAGTCAGGGATAACACTTGTTAAGTCTGTTCTAGCTAGATAGCTTTCTACTGTTGATACAAAGCTAGTATAGTTTGTAAATGCCATTTAATATCCTTTAATATTTTCCGTTCATCATCCAGTCTTTACGCTGACCTTTAAAATGATAAACATATACGTCTTTACGTTCTTCTTTATCTTTTGGAGTGTAGTTATACTCATCACAAGATAGTTCTAATACTTTATAGTTGTCTGTATCTGCCATTAGCTTAATAGCTAATTGGTCGCCATACCATTCATGTGCTTTTCTATCAAGACTTTTTAATTTGTTTAATGCTTCTATCCAAAACTCATGGTTCTTAGAAAACATAACACCTGCGTTATATGGCATGAGCTTAACTACATCATTACCTTCTGTATCCATGATAGAGCCATAACGTCTAGTTAAAGCTACATCAAAGTCTTGGTTAAATACATGAGATAAGTCTTTTTTAATTATCATGTCTGTATCTAGTGTTACCCAATGACCTCTAAGTGAAGCTAAATGTTCTAATCTAAATACCATGATAAGACCGTTATATTCTTTACGGATAATAGTATTTACGCCTTTTATAATTGGCGTATTCATATCTGATAATTGAACTATGTTTGCAGTTGGCATAACTTCTTTTACAGAAGCTACCATTTTTGTAGGCATATCTACATCTTTACCTACATGAAGAAATGTTATGTTAAGCAAAGATTATATCCTTATGTGCTTGACCTACTTCTTTATAGCCAATGCTTTCTAATAGATGTCTTGCTTCGTATGTTAGTGGTTTATGTGCTAGGCTTTTTTCTTCTATCACAATCACAGGTCTATAACGTCTAATCTGGTCTATCATGCCTGTAATGGCATTGTGCTCAAAACCTTCTACGTCTAGTTTTAAGAAGTCTAATGCACCGAAGTCAGGCATTGGCATTACTTTTATACCTTTACCTTCAGATAAGTGCCAACAACCTGTGTTATTACCACTCTTTAGTGCAAATTCTTGGTGAATGTCGTACAGACCAAACTTAGACAGTATAATATTGTTTTTGTTCTTAGTATTTGCTACTAAACATTCAAAGTTATCAGGATTAGGTTCAAAAGATGCGACTAAGTTAAACTTATCACACAGAAACCTAGACCAACTACCTACATGTGCACCACCATCTACTGCAACATCCCATTTCTTTACATGTTCTATTGCAATATCTAGTGATTTTCTTTCAAATATATCACCTAGTTTAAAGTAGTTGACAAAGAACTCATCACTATCCGGTAAGTATGTGTTACCTGCTAATTTCATAGCTGATTAGATACGTTTTGTACTACTTCATTCCATGTTTTATCGTCTTGGTAGAATAGTCTCATGTGTCTATACCAAGGCATACTTGGTTGAGCATATCTCCATTGGTGGTATTTAGGTACTAAGCACCATGTTTTAACGCCCATAGCAGCACTACAATGTAAAGCTGTAGTATTGACCCCTAAAACCATATCGCAAGCTCCTATGAGAGCTGCTGTATCATCATAATCTTTTGCGTCAGACGCTAACTCAAAGTACTTAACACCTTCAATTTTGCGTTCTACGCTATAGTCTAAACTAACTAACTGTATATCTTTGCGTTTAATTAGTGGTTGTAAGTCTTCTTCTGTAAGCTGTCTACCTTTAGCGTTAGTTCTAAACGTACCACCTTTAGTCGTGATACCTATGACTGTCTTACCCCATGGTTTAAACATGGACTTCCACATCTCAACCTTATCTTTATCAGCTACTAGAAAAGGAGTCCCAGGAAAAGACTTGCTCGTTGGTCTGAAAAACTGGGGTAAGCCACCAATAGCACATCTTGCATCAATTGTAGCGTCATTTATCCACTCCACTTCATCTGCTTTACGAGTGCCATGCACTATTGCTTTAGGGAAGCTACGTTTAAATAATGTTTCTAATCTTTCATCACAGTCTATGTAGACTTTCTTACTAATGTCTATAGCGTCTGGTATACATGATGCGTAGAATATCTCATCACCTAAACCTTGTTCACCATATATAACTAAGTCTTTACTGGATGAGCCATCCCATCTAGGTTCGTCTTTATAAACTAATTCTTTACGGAACTTACCACCTAGTGACTTGTTCCATTCTTCCCAACCTTTAACCCATTCACCTTTGGCTAAGTAACTATGGGCTAGGTTTAATTGTGCGTGTAGCTCTTCAGGATTGCATTCTAGAGCCATCTTTGCAGACTTCTCTGCATCATCCCATTTAGACATCTGAACAAGTGAAGCTGAAGCGTTAGCATAAGCTAGTGCATAGTTAGGGTCTAATTCTGCTGACTTTAAGAAGTATTTAATAGCATCATCAAACATATCCATCTCATGACATGCACGACCTAGAGATGTCCATAATGCTTTATTGCTTGGTGCTTCTTGTAATGACCTACGGAATAACTGGTATGCAAATGCAGGCTTATCAGCCATTAACCAAATGTATCCTAGGAAATGTAATGTAGCTGCATCATTAGGATAGACCATTAAGACTTCGTTAATAATAGGTAATGCTACGTCATACTCTTCTTTTTGTATGAGGTCATGTATTGCTAACTGTACGTTCTTTAATTCTTCTTTATCCACGTTTAGTAGTCAGTTTAAGATATGGATAGTTTTCGTTTATTTCTTTTATAAGTTCTTTTGTTTGGTTAGGGTTATACATGTCTATACCCTTTTGCTTTAACTGCATTTCCACTACTGGTGGAATACTAGCAAAGTGTGCCCATTCTTGCTTAACACCTTTGTTCCAAACTTCAGGGTTATCTCTGGACTGTTTAATCTGGTCTAACATGCCACTAATATCTTGTGTGCTAGTTAGGTAGTATGTATCTTTAGCAGGGTCATAGTCAAAGTACTGACTTACACCTGTTACGCTATTGTGGTCAAATAATATTGGCATAATTAAATACAAAAGAGGGAGAATTAACTCCCTCGATTATATCACATCTAATTACTAAACACCTACGTTTTGAATTTTAGCATGTGCATCTGGGTTTTGAACCACAAGTGCATATTCTGCTGTCAATAGGTACTTAGTTGAGTCACCAGTCTTAGCAAGTTCTTCTTTGCTTAAAGGACGTAGTGAAGCTAAACCAACATAGCCTGGGTCAATACATAGAACTGCTGCATCACGCATGAAACGGTCAAGTTTCACAGTGTGGTTACCGAAGTCAGAAACGTAAACGTCTGCTGCACCAGTAATTGAAGCTTGTGCTTTAACTTGTACGTCTACAAACTTAGTAGCAATACCAGCAAAGCCAGAGAAACGTGCTTTGTTAGTTGCTGACATAAGGATTGTTGATGGCTCGCCACCGTCTGTCCAAGCTAATTGTAAAGCTGACTTTAAATCTGCTTCAATGAATGTTACTGCTGTACCATCTGTAGGTGCTGCAACTGTTCCATTGCTGAAGCCAGGTGTTGTACCAGATGTAGAGCCTGTAGCTAATACTCGGTTAGTAATCCAAGACTCAATACCTGCAGATGTACGAGCTGTTGCTGCACCGCCTGCTGAAGAAGCTTGGTTACGTACGATAGCAAATTCCATGTCACGTTTCATTTCTTTACCAGCTTTCATAAGTTGGTAAGCAACTTCAGACTTACGACCATACTTACGTACTACGTCATATGTGTTTGAAATTTGAACTGTTTTACGTGAGATTTGTGTGTAGTTACCTAACACTGTTGTTGCTGCTAATGTTGAGAAAGAAGCGTCATCACCTTCAACTGCTGCGTTAGTAGCTGCTGCTGCTAAAGCGTCTGTTTGCCATTGATGGTAAGTTTGACCTGCTGACATTCTTTTTGCCATTGATAACAATGGTGTGTCTTCTGGAGAAATATCAAAGATAATGTCTTCAAATGACTCTGCTATACCTTTACCGGTATAACTATTGGTTGCTGATACTGCCATGATTATGGTT
>Ga0247723_1001083_pt1 | contig 16490 bp, 18 predicted proteins | sample MSEWelMarce5H_FC_FD_189079 | JGI IMG/M metagenome (GOLD analysis project Ga0247723, IMG submission 189079) | Subsurface sediment microbial communities from gas well in West Virginia, United States - MSEEL Well Study Marcellus 5H_FC | ecosystem: Environmental > Terrestrial > Deep subsurface >...
TGGTCGTATAATGCTTCACGTTCTTGTGCGTATGTTTGCACTTCTATTTGGTCTAGCTTAATAGCTTCTATCTTTTCTTGTGATATAAAGCCTGCTTTAGCTAATTCTAATTCACGTTCTGTTTGTAGTTTAGCCATCTCTCTTTCATGCTTTTGGTCACCCTTTTGCTGAAAGAAACCTAAAACACTAGGTAAGCCTGAAGTAGCGAAACCTAATATACCTGATAGAATACTTAACATCTATAACTCCTTTGGGTCAAAGCCATACATTTTGGCTACACGTTTTTGTAATTTAAGAAACAAGCCTTTATGACTTGTGTACTGCTCTGTTTTTGGTGAAACTGTATATACCGCCATATGCAAAATTTCATGACAAAGTGTAATTAGCACAGGATATAAGTGAGAGTGTCTTGCTACAGAAATAGTAATGACATGCGGTTCACCTTGTTCTGGTGGCTGATATTCACCACAAATACTATCATCATCTACAATAACAAAGTCTACTTTACTTGCCGGTGGTAATTTGTATTCATCAAATATAGGCATCTCTATAATTGCACTATAGAGGTTAGCTATGTTATTTTCTGTAATGAATGTCATTTTGATAATGGGTTCATTGTGCTACGTTTAACAGTATTTAGTTTATCATCCATTGCATTTACGGTTGCTTCTAATTCTTTACGTAGTCCTGATACCATAGCAGAAGTCTCACGTGAGTTGGCAATAGCGTCTGAAGACTTTTCACTAGCTTTCATTATAGACTCAGATAGTTGATATTGTCTTTCATTAATAGCTTTAACTTGTATCTCTAAACCATTTAACTTAGACTCTATAGGAGCTAAATCTAAACTGTCAACAGCCTCAATTGCCGTAACCATCTTGTTGTAAAAAGTTATGCCTGCGTATGCCGAGCCAGCCACTATTGGCAATGCTATTAAAATCAACTTCAGAAGTGCCGAGCTGGATAAGCTCAAGTTGAAGGTTTTGATTTTTTCCGAACTCATTGTTTATCTCCGTATCAAATTTGAAAGCATCTGTTATTTCAATTTGTTGTATAATAGGTTTGTTAAGTATTTCTAAAGAAAGGACTATCCCAAAGCCATGTACAAGTTCTTTACCCTTTGGTACGTCAAGTTTAGGACTATCCTTGCTCTCACTCTTTTGTTCAGCCTTTGGTGGGTCTTTTGGGCTGTCTTCTTTTGCTTTTGGCTCGCTTTTAGTTTCTTGTTTTGGTTGTTCAACCTTAACAGGAGCTGACTCTACTCTAGGTGGTTCAGGTGCAGCTAATGGGCTTACCTCTGGAGCAACAGCAGGTGGTGGTGCAGGAGGTGGATTATTTACAGGGTTAAGGGGTGAGCTAGGACTAACAGGTGAAGATACGTTAGTGACGTTTGTAGCACTCTTAACACATGTATTATTTGTTTCTACCCATGCTCCCCATACATCATTACCATAAGGGTCAGGACAAGATGAATTTCTAGTTTCTGTAACTGAACCTACGTAGTCTGGTTGACAGGCTAGTTGTCTAGTTTCAGTACTTGCTTGACACGTTGGAGGGTCTTGCGTGCAATTGTTGCTAGTTTCTGTCCAAGCTGACCAAGAGTTTGTAGAACAACTAAAGTTCCTGCTTTGATTAACAGCACCGCTATAATGAGGTAACGTGCAAGCTGTGGTTTGATTTTCAACCAAGTCTGAACAAGCAGGGACTTGATAAGCACCACAAATTGGGTCATGAGTGACATAACTTTTGCACCAGTAATCCCTGATAGCAACTTCGTTTTCAATGCCATTACATACGAGAGAACCTGGAAGCATATAGCCTTCAGGCGTTGGAGTATAGTTGCAATACCAAGCATAAGCATTATTTCCTTGTAGGGATAGAAGTAGTAATAGGCTCGTCAAGAACAAGCGGTATCGTGTATGTATCGCCATATAGTTTCTTAAATATAGAAGGGTTACGTTCATACCAGCCACGTTTAGCAGCATCACCTATAGAACCGTTTATAGGACATGGTGAACCTGATTGTATCATGGCTTCAAATACTCTTTCATCTTGACAGAGTATAGATACTGCAGCTACTTTAAGACCTAAGTCATTAAGAGTTTTAGCTAGTTTAATGCGTTCACAATTAACGTCTTTATAGCCAGAGCCACCACTTACGCCAAACAATGTACTAGATACAGAACCAGTAACAGGAACAATACAAACGTCTTGGCTAAAAGCACTTATAGAAGGACTAATGGCGCTTGGTGGTGGTTGACCTTTGTAATTGATAGTAGTTGTATCTGCTGCTCTAGCATCCATAGATAATGCTAATAACATACCTATGGACATACCTACAATTAATGCTACTAAGTTCTTTAATGATTGCATTATTTCATTCCATTAGTTAATAGATATACAATAACGAAACCTGCTGTGCCTAATAAGATTTGTTCTAGGCGTTTGAGTCTTGCGTTTATTTGCTCATAACGTAACGCACATACTTCTTCATGCGTAGTTAAACGTGATTCTACGTCTGTCTTGACCATTACTATTCCTTATTCTTGAATGTTGAGTAAGCCTTGATATGGCACAAAAGGTGCTGTTCTAGGCGTATATTGTGGAGTAGCAAGCATTTGTTGAGCTTGTGGTGTCATTAAACCATATCTAGCACCAATTCTTGCAGGAGCTAAAAGAGATAATAAAGGAACACCAGTTGCCAAATCAACCACACCTCCAGCACCAGCACCATAGAAATCTAATACTGAAAATGGAGCAGGAGCTTCTGCTACTACTTTAGTTGTCTTAGGGAATGCTTTAGCATATTTACCTACTAATGCTAATTCATCTGTAATAGGTACACCTTGGTCTAATTGTTTAGCTATTTTTTTAGCGTCTATAACTCCTGTTTGTGGGTTTAATGCTTTTTCTACTGTAAATGTTTTAGCTATGTATTTTCTTGCATCTCTAAACTGATTGATAAGTTCTGGTTGACCTAATTTAATAACATGGTTTTCAATTGCTTTTTCTAGTTTATCTGCTTCAGCTAAATATCTATTACCACGTGCTACTTCTTTAGGGTTAGGTTTCATAATGTTAGTACCTGAACGCAAATAAGCACTACCATCACTACGTAACTCTTTTAACCTTTGAATAGCTGTTGCAGCATCCATACTGTAAGTATCTGGTATGTCTTGCATAAGTGCATTTTTACCACCTGTTACTTTATTAACACCTGTCACAATATTAGAGAATGGATTTTTATTTCCAAAGCTAATAGTACCTGTGTTAGCAATAGCTTCATAAGCAGGATATACAGATGTTCTAGCATTATCTAAAACTTCTGTTGTTAATGGTGCATCTTCAGGTAAGTCTAAATATCGTTTAGTAAGATTGTTTGTAACTTGTTGGTTTCTAGCACTAGCTAATTCTTCTGTTTTAAATTTACCAGAAACACCTTCTAAGAAACGACCTAATTTTTTACCACCTACATCTGTAGGCAATGCAACATAACCAGCATCTCTGCCTAGTTTTAATGTTTCATCTCTAGTAGCATTTTGTAATTGCTGAGTAGATGGACCAATAGCTTTTGGTCTAACAAGTCCAGCACCTGCTAAACTACCACCTAAGCCAGCTAAAGTTTGTGCAACTTGACCACCACCTAATTCTTGTATTGTTGCTTGTCCTAAACCACCACCTGTAGCTGCTGCTGCTTGAGTAGGTGCATTTGCAGTAAATGCTTGTTGAATAGTTTTACCTAGTTGTGACACAGGTCTTGCTAATGCTCCAATACCTCCAGTGCCTAATGTGCTTGCTAAAGCCCTTGCTGGACCTGCTACCATTCTTTCTGCAGTTGTTTCTGGTTGTGGTAAATTTCTAGTTAAAACTTCTGCCAATGGTCTAGCTTGTAAATTGGATGGCATGATTGCATTTTGCAATGCACGAATAGGTGAAGTAAGAATATCTCCAGTTCCTACAACGCCTTCTGTTAAATAACGACCTGTTAAACCTAATTGTCTTTTTAATCTGTCAGCAACAGAAGGTGGTGGAGTTTGAGCACTTGGTTTATCCCATGTAATATCTTGTGGATTAATTGTAGGTGATTCATCCCAAGTAATGTCATTTGGATTAATTGCCATACTCTATACTCCCGTCAGAATATTGAATAACTGTTTTACCTGATTTATCTTTACCTGTTCTAACAACTGTTTTAGATTTAGTTTCTGCTTTAGGTTCTGTAGGAGCTGCACGACCAGCTTTGTCATAAGCAGCATCTAATACTCCTTGCAATCGTTTAGCTTTATCTTCAATTGTTTTAGGTTTATCGCCTAATTGTGGAAAATAAGATTTACGATATGATTTTATTTGCTCTTCTGTATAGGCTGCACCTGTTCCTAATGTTAAAGCTGAGTCAAGAATATCATATTGAGCAGCTTCTACTCGTTGTCTAGACTCTGGATTAACTAAGTTTTTAAAATAATCAGAACGAGTAAAGAATTTAGTTGCTTCTGCACCTATATTTGGAGATGCAGCAGAAGGTTCTTGACCAGTAACTGTTTGTAATTGTTGTAATGAATTATTCAGTCTTTTAGATAAGAAACCTGCTGTTCTTTCTCCTTCTGTTAATTTTTCACCAGCTTTTTCAGGAAGTTTAATATCACCTTGTATAACATTACCACCCATATCTCTAACTGGATAACCAGGTATTTTTGGAATATACAATAATTTTCCATTTACATCTTTTTGTGGTTCACCATAAATATCTTTTAATCCTAGTCCACCACCTGTTACTTTATATTCTTGTATTGGTGCGCCAGTATCTTTATTAATAAGAATTTTTTTACCACCTACATCAATAATATCTGTTTTTACTTCTTTTTCTTTAGCAGCACCCTGATATACAACTTTACCTGCTTTATCTACTAAAGCACCGTCTACATTATACAATTTATCATCTCTAGCTGATAATATTTGATTTCTATAAGCTGTATTTAATGCTCTATCTACAACATCTTGAGATGTATTAAAACCAGCTAAACCTGCTTTACCCAAATAAGGTAAGGCACTTCCTGTATTTAAGTTTTTAGGTGTAGCTGCGTATGTTAAACCTGCACTAATAAGCCCAGATAATAATGCTCTTTTGTTAATAGCTTCTCTATCAGGGTCAGCAACAAGACCTCCAGTATTACTAGGTAAACCAAAACCATAGTCACCTAAATCACCTAATAAACCACCTAGTCCACCACTTGTGTCAAATAGTGCCATAATTATCTTCCCCTAAATCCTGTTGTTTGCAACATTTGTTGTAATCTTAATATCTCTTCGTCTGTTAAAGGTATCGTTGTTTTTAAGTTTGGTAAACCAATTTCATTACCTTGTTGCATCCCTACATTAGGTGCTACGTTAAACAATGGAGCAGATACTGCTTCAGGATTGCCTCTTGTAATAGGAGCAACTTGAACTGGTTGTATCATTTGTTGTGGTTGGTTCATTAAGTCAAAACCTTTTAATCCTAAACCTAATTTGTCAGATGTAGTTAAATCTGAAAATGGATTGCCAATGTTACCAATACTTTCATTTATTCTTCCTAGAAAAGATGGGTCATATCCACCACCGCCTGCAAATGTTGCTGGTCCTTGACCACCTAAAAATGATGGGTCATATCCAAGAGTTGAACCTTTAGCAACGTCAAACATGCCTTGAGAGCCTGTGTATATTTGAGGGTTTAAACCTTGAGCATATGTACCTGCTTGACCTAATGCAGTTCCAGCTCCAGTATTAAATGTGTTAAACATACCAATATTACCCATATTGGCTGCACCTTCTGTTGCGGCAGCAGTTCCTAATAAACCTTCTTTTGCAGCATTAGCAGCATTTTGAGCTGTAGTAGCAGTTGCACCACCTAAAGCACCACCTAAAGCACTACCTGCACCACCTAAAGCACCGCCTAATAAAGCTCCTTTAAATGGACTTTTACCTTGAACAGCACTTCCTAAAGCACCAATACCTGCTCCAATAGTGATTGGATTAAGTGATGTAGTAAATAGGTTTTGGACTAACCACAAAGGATTAAACCAGTTAAATAACTTCATGTTATACCTTTCCTACTACGTAGCAAATTGGTTCAATAATTGCACGATAAATCATGCCATAAGTATCACGTTTTTTACTTCTTTTTTGTTTCCAGATATCAGCAGTCCTATGTCTTGCGATATGCTCTAAAACACCCCTTAAAATGCGTTGTAGGGCATTCTTTTCACCTGCTTTGTAAGCATAGTTTACTAATGGTAAGAATAGTCTATGGTAACCTTTTTCATATGCTGGGTCTAAGTCTTTAGACTGAGCTAACCAGATAGCATTACGGAAGCTACCAAAGCCATATTCTTTATTCATAGCTGTACATACAATCTTGCCACCACCGGATTGAGTCGTTGTAGATACTTGACCCATAGGCGCACCATAGGCAGCACCAAGGTAAGCAGATAGTTTTTGATATGGTTTGTTTTGTTCAAAGTTAAAGCGGTCAATATCAGCTTGTAACGCAGTTTTTTGATAGTCTTCAGCAGTTTTACCTACATTAGCTAATTGTGAGATATCTGCGTAATCAGCTTGTGCAAGTGCAGGAGCATTCATAACTGCTTGGTTTTGCATGCCACGTTCACCAGCGTAGTTTTGATAAGCTAGGTTACCGTATGTATTTGCAAGTGTTGTAGCTAGTGTGTTTGCTGCTCTGTTTTGAATATCAGCAGATACACCTGAACCATAACGACCAGCTTGTGATGCAGTACTTTGTGCAGCTTTAATAGCATCATTGTATGCTTGTGTAGCTTGCTGTGTAGGACCTGCTAATGCTTGTGTAAAGTATGGGTTACCAGCAGATAAGTAATCGCCTTGAATAGAACGTAATTGTTGTTGTTGAGCTGCAGGAATTAATGGACTACCAGCTAATGCTCTTTGTCCAGCTAAACCTAATGCTTGAGTAGTTTGTGAGGATGGTCCAACATAAGTTTGACCAGGAAAGTATGTAGGCGTATCTGTTTGATAAAGACCTTTAGCTTCTTCAAGACCGTATTTAACAAATGGTTGTACAGTAGGGTCTAATTGTTGTTTAGTTTCAGATGTGCCACCACCACCAGAACCACCACCACCGTAAAATGTAAATGACTCAACTAAACCTGTAAGCCAATTAGATAAATTCAATAATTTCATATTTCTTTCCTTAAAGTATAAATTCCCATGTTTGAGGTGTAAAACCCATTAGCCTTGCTCTACGTTCCCATCCTTTTCTTTGTGAAGAGAATGTAACTTTAGACTTACCGCCTTGTTTTGCTATTGCTTGTATTTCTTGAAATGCTTGTTGAAAGAGTGTATTGTCGTTAATTGTTGACCATGAAGCCCATACATGAAGTGTGTCACCTATAGGTTGAAGTACTACAAAACCTACTGCTTTGTTATCTATCATGCCTACAAATAACATAGACCTGTTTTCATAACAGTCGCAATAGACATCTTCTACTATCCATTGTGTATGACCACGTTGTCTTACTAACTCAAGACCATGTTTAACATAATCCCAATGTGAACGTAACTGGTCTTTAGGTATGTAATGTAAAATCACGCTACTATAATATATCCGTATGTTTTATCTGCTGTATTGTTTGCAAAATGTTTTAGTGTTGCACTACCGCTACTTCTAGCACTTACATATACATTAGTAGATGCTGAAGTTGATACATAACTCATTGTAGTAATAACGCTTGGTGTAGCTGGTCTTGTTGGACTTGTACCTGCTGCATAATGTTCTATAGACACACCAGTATCAGATACTTTCCACATAAGTTCAACATAGTCACCTGCTACTAATTCTACATAAAAGTTTAATGCACCAATAATATGACTTGGGTCACCAGAAGATTTTCTTGCTGCTAAACCAAACCTACTGTTTGATGCTGCAATATCTGTGCCATTTTTTCTAAACCAAACTTCTGCGTCTTGAGAGTCGTTGGTTGTATTCTTAAACTGTATAGAAAACTCTAAATTATAAAGACCACTATTTCTTACATTAAGCCTAGAACTGTTTGACAAATAAACACCATTAGAAAAGTCAGTAGTGTTAAATGTAATTGCATAAGCTGCTGTTGTTGATGCAGCAGTCTGGTCAGTTGAGTCTTGAAACGCACCATAAGGAACAGTATCACTACCAGCAGCAGTACTAATAGGTGTTAGTAATATTATACTATTATAACCTATTCTTTCATCATATATCGTGGTAGTTGTAGCATTTCCTGTAGCTAAAGTAATCTCACCAGTATTGTTGCTTTTACCCTCTACAAGGTTATTTACAATTTCAGCTACACTTCTAGGGTCACCACCTGTCCAAGGTAGTTTACGGTACATATCACTACGTGCCATTATCTAGTTCCTTGTTCAGAGTATTCTATATCCATTCCAATTGCTGATGACCAGTTAGCACCTGTAGGTGTAAGACTTACTCTATGATAACGACCTGAACTTCTTACAGAGCATCTATCTTCTTGGCTTGCTGATACAGATGAACCATAAGTAATAGTGTCATCTAACATTCTACGACTTGCTACTTGCACGTTTGCAGAGCCATTATCTACAGAAGGTCTAACAAGAGTTAAGACTGAGTTATAACCATATTCTAGGTCGTTAGTAATAATGTTTCCTGTAGCTGGAGTTCCTGTGAATGTAATAATTCTAGTATCACGAACACCACCAAATAAGAACTTACCGCCTTTATATAGTCTATCATCTAATGTGGTTACAAGTGTATCTACAGTCTTTAATGCTGCTGCACTTGCTGCCATATCAATAGCAACACCTGTGCCAGAGCCTACACCTGTGGCTGTAAATAATACGCCTACTGTATTAGCGACTGCACCTATAAGTGTATAGTTTGTTGTGCCTAATGTTCTAATTGTATAAGACTTACCTACTACAAAAGAGCCTGCTGTTACATTGTATGCAGAGTCAAGACCATCTAATGTTGTACCTGAAGTAGCTAGTGTAGATAAATAGTCTACATCTGTATCTGCTTCACACCATTTTTGTGTTTCAAAGTTATAGATAAGTAGTGAACGACCACCGGATACGTTAGCATAGTTCCAAATAACTAAGTTACGTTCAGGGTCTACTGCTGCTGATATAGAGTCAATATCACCAATGTTAGCGTTGTTAAAGAAATATCTATCTACTTTTTCAGAGCCTATACCATTTAGCGTTTGACCATTAGTAGCATAGAAACCATCATCTGATAAGAAATAAGCTGTGCCAGAGTATTGTGCTATAGAGTTACCTTCTATACATCCTACGTTACGAGAGATAGTGTCAAATTGAAATATAAGTGGTGTGCCTATATATGACATTCTAACAATGGCTTTTTCTAAAAATACGATACCAAACTCACCACCTACGACACCGGTTATATCACCACCGTCAGGGATAATTTGATAGTCACTTTGAGATGTTGCTGTAGTAGTCCAAGTGCTTGCATCATTGATACCTGACCATTGCACTTTACTAGGTGATGTACCTGCACCAATATTACCTGCGACTACAAAGTCACGAACTACTGTAATGTATTTAGCTATAGGGGCATCTGAACTTACATCTGCAAAAGCTGTAGAACTGTTGACGTCAAAAGATTGTATCTTTTCAGAGCCATTAGATGCAATTGCAAGACTACCAAACTGTAAGAATTGCCATCTGTTTGTACCTGTATAACCACCTGCTTTAGACTCGTCTACTAGAGATAAGTCAGTATTATCTACTTTAAATAGTTTAGTAGCACCACCAGCAAAGATAAATACGTCATTGTCTAGTTTAGCAGCAAAGCAATTATTCAAGTCTTCTGAAGCTGCACCTGAAAATGTTACTGCTGACTTAAATGGACCATATCCTACAGCTAAAGGAATAACGTTATTAGCTTCTGATACTGTATCTAATATACTAGGTTGGTCAGGTAACCAGTCTTTAAAAGCTATGCGTTGTGTAGGCATATTAGGACTTCATAATATAGCAAAGTGCATAGTATGGAGGTAAATTAGCATTAGTACCACTAGAACCTGTTGTGCTAATAGATGTTGAAACAGTAATTCCTGTGGATGCACTATTAACAGACGCTGTTCCAGCATTTGTAGGTGATTGTGATAAACCAGAAGGTGTGCCACCATCATAACCGCCATTTAATCTTGCTGAATGACTATGACCAGGGTCTGATACAGTAGATGTTCCAGTATGAGTATGGCTTACTACAATAGCATCTGCACTACCACCTGTAGCACCTACAGCATAAGTAGATGTAGCACCTACTACAAAACGGTTACGTAAGTCAGGTGTAGAGCTTGAGCCATCACATAATAACCAACCAGTAGGGATAGATGCAGATGAACCTGACCATAACATAATCATACCAGCAACGAAAGCATTGCCCCATGTAGGAGTATTACTGCCACCTGCTGATAATAATACTTGACCGCTAGCACCTGCTGTGCCGTCTAGTCTAAATGCACCTGTAATGTCAACTTGACCTGAAGATACTAATGTACCTGCGACTGTAAATGGATCACCACTAGAACCATCTTGTTGGTTTTTTAGCAATGACATTAAACTACGAATAGCATTGTTTACGTTAGCTGGTGAACAACCTTCAGCAATATTGATATTAGTTATATCCGTATTGTCTGCTGATGTTGCACTAAATTCTGAAATTTTGGTTTTTGCCATCTTTTATCCTTGTCTTAACCATTGTTCGTTGCCTGGAGTTACTGCTGTCCACTCTGTACTACTAAAATTTTCATCATCTTCTATATATCCAATAACAAAATATCCTGCATTTACATAAGATGGGTTATTGTCCCAATTCCATATATCTGTAGAAGCTGATACTTCTGTCCATGTTTCTGAACCTGGAGTAACTGGTGTCCATGTTTCATCACCTGGAGTAACAGGTATCCATCCTTCACCTTGTATTGTACCCTTAGCGGTAACTGTTCCTACACCTTCTACATAAGCAAAAGCTGAATATATAGCTTTAGCACTTGCAGTTACTGTAGCAAAAGCATTTACTTGTGCATTAGCTGAATTTATTAAACCACCAAGTGCTGTTACTGTAGCAATTCCTGTGATAGAACCACTATTAGTTCTTATTATGTTATAGTTTACTTCTACTTGAGCATTGGCTGTAATAGAAGCTACACCAGTACTAACTAATGAACCTAATGCTGTTACTGTACCTGTTGCTGTGATACTTGCTGAAGCTAGTGCAATAGAACCACCAGTAGCACTTACTATGGCTGTTCCTGTAATAGCAGCATTACCAAATGTAGTTCTAGTAGCTAATGCAGATACTGTGGCAAATCCATTTATAACTGCACTACCAAATACGAATGCACCGCTTGTAGTAACTGTAACTGTTGCAGTAGCGTTTATGCTTGCTGTAGATGTTCTAAAGCGTGTTCCTGAAGCACTTACGGTTGCATCTGCTGTTATTGCTGCTGACGCTAGAACATAATTACCTTCTAATCTTATTGCACTAAATGCAAACTCTGAAAAAGCATTTATGCCAAACATTTTAACTACCTACTTTTGTTTGTAGTTCTAATACTTGCTCTTGTAATGTTGTAATAAGTTTTTGTTGTTCTTGAATAGACGCTACAAGATATGGAATAAGTTGAGCAAGATTAATGCCTTGTGGGTTAATAGAACCATCTTCATTTACCGCATCTTTTTCACCATGAATTACTTGTGGAAATATTTCTTGAAGTTCATGAGCAATAAAACCATCTTGGTTTATTTTAGTTCCATCTTTCCAATCAAAGTTTACAGGCTTAACTTGCATAAGTTTAGACAATGTTGCTGATTTGTCCATATCAATTATGTCTTCTTTTAATCTGTAATCAGAACCTTGAACAAAAGAAATAGTTGAACCACTTGTAAGAATATATCCAGCTTGTGTTGTTGTGCTTGTATAGGCAATAAATGGAATAGCTGAACCAGCAGTATTATAAACTGCAATTCCACGATCAACTGGATAACCACCACCAGAAGATCCTAAATTTAAAGGAATTGCTCCTGATGCGTATGAACTTCTAGAAGCTAATACACCGCCAGAGTCTATACGCCAACGTTCTGTTGCTGCTTGACCGCCTGGAGTAGTAGCAAAAGTTAGTGCTCCACCATTTGTTCCACCAGTATTTACATATCCAATCCATCCATATCTATTATCTGATAATGGATTTGTATTTGCCGAAAACGCTAATCTAGTCTCCGTAGAAGTTGTATTATCTGAGTTTTGTAAAAATGCTCCTACAGTTGCAGCTCCTGCAGATGTTTTTACTGTGTGTAATATTGCCCCAGGACTACTAGTACCAATCCCTACATTACCAGAAGTGTCTATACGCATCCGTTCAGAGCCACCAGTCTGGAATGTCATTGGTAGGTATGTGCCAGTTCCTCTAATCGCAGAACTAATTTTTGCATCAGAACCGCCAACTATATCTATTGATAGGAAAGATCCATTAGTCATGGCAGGGTCTGACTCTGCTTTAAATCCAGCAGTTGTTGAGCTTCCATTTGGTATAGCGTGAATATTTGTATTTCCATTTACCGTACTAGTTTGAAACGCAACACGATTAGATAAAGTAGCATTACTAAAGTCACCAGTAATACGTTGTGCTGTACTACTAAAATTTAAGTTTCCAGAACCAATGTCTAATTTAGCTGCAGGACTAGTAGTACCAATACCTAATCTACTATTAGTATTATCCCAAAAGAAACCTGCATTGTTTTGTGAGTATGTGCCAGATGCACCTGCAAATACAACTGAACCAGCAGTAAAAGCTGTAGCAGTTCCTGTGCCACCACTTCCTACTACTAATGTTGATGATAAACCTGCTGCTGTTCCTGTGGTGTTTTGATTAAGTGTAGGAAAGTCTGCTGCTACTGCTGCTGTAAATGCCGAAGTTCCATTGCCTTTAACAATACCTGTAAGTGTTGTAGCACCTGTTCCGCCATTACCAACAGGTAGTGTGCCTGTTACGTTAGTTGTTAAATTTGCAAAAGTTGTTGATGTTGTTCCAGTTCCACCATTAGCAATAGGAAGCGTTCCTGTTACACCTGTAGATAAAGGAAGTCCTGTAGCGTTTGTTAGAGTTGCTGACGCAGGTGTTCCTAATGCAATAGCGTTACCACTAGCATCTGTATATAATCCTCTTTCAGCAGGATAAGTAACAAATACATTTTTTGTGCCAGCACTAAAGTTTACTGCTGTGCCACCATTGCTAGACTCTAATATAGTAGTACGAGATAAAGTAGTGCCTGAAGATGTATAAGTTCCTATACCTACTTCCCATTCTGAACCTAGTACAATAGCGTAGTAAGTAGTGTTACCATCACCTATTACAGAGAATGACTGGAAACCAGATACTGCACCACCAAGCGTAAATGTACCTGTGCCTGTGGTTGTACTTGTTTCTTGTACTCTATCTTTAACGACTAAAGCCATGTTTTACCTTAATAATTTATGTTATTAGCACTTGCTGAATTAGCACCGCTTAATGATATTGTTCCGTTGTTAATGTTACCAATAGCATTAGTATAATTTGATGATGCTTCTAATACGCTTTGGCTAACACCAGTACTTGTAAAAATGTTTCCGCTTACTACAGCTTTTGAATTGCCATCTAAATATAAATCAACATTGGAATTTGCTTCAAAATGACATCCACTTACAATATGTAAGTTACCTCTTAATACCATACCAAATGTATTTAAACTAATAACACATCCAATAAATATAAAATCAGTACATCCTGAATTTAGATTAACTCCTGCATTTGCTGGACTTCCGCCTGCCACAGCAAACTCACATCCTGTAAATTTCCAATGTGTGTTAGTACCGTTTGTTAATAATGCACCACTTGTAGCTGTAGTAAATGAACATCCTGTACATATTCCCCAGTCTGCTCCGTTTATGTATAGACCATAAACTTGTCCATTTGTAGAACAGTTACTTAATCTTGTACCTTCGTCAAATGCACCGCCACCACCAATTATTTGAAATCCATAACTTGAACCTGATTGCACCTTAACATTAACTAAATCACTATCAGCACAATTATCTAGTGTAACACCCACGTTAGTTCCGCTAACAAACAAGTTAGATAAGTATGTATTTGCACAGTATTTTAAATAGATGCCATTACTAAACGCACCATTTAATTGCATTTCTGATATTTGAATATATGAACATCTAGCACCTGTTGCGTTTCCGTCAATGTTTATCCCAGTACAACCTGTTTTACTATTACTTGATAAATTAATACCACTAATGACAAAGTTACTTACTAATGTAGTAGTTGATGGATTGACATAGTTTAATAGTTTAATTGAGTTAGCACCTGCTAATAAGTATACAGATGCACTTTCAAATGATATTAAAGATACGTTAGGTTTTAATGTTAATCCTACACCAGAACCGTTATTACCAATTAGATAATTACCTGCTGGGAATATAACTACACCTGAAGATATAGAGTCAATAGCACTTTGAATAGCTGATCTATCATCTGTTGTTCCATCACCTGTAGCACCAAACACTTTTACGTTTACAGCCAATGCTGTTGATGTTCCTGTACCACCATTAGCAATAGGCAGTATTCCAGTAACTTGACTTGTTAAGTTAATTGAGCCACTTAAGTTTGCTGTTGTGTACCCAGTACAATTTGTTAATGTACCACTAGATGGAGTACCTAATGCACCACCAGTTGAATATTTGCCGTTAAACGTATTCCAATCTGTACTTGTAAGATATCCGTTTGCAGATGTAGTTGCAGCAGCCATACTTATAGCTGGTGTAGTACCACCAGATGATACTACTGGAGCAGTTCCAGTTACAGATGTAACAGTTCCTGAACCAGTCGCTGATAATGTACCTGTGCTAAATGATAATCCAGAACCAATAGTTACATTGTTAAATCCACCTGAACCATTACCATAAAGTATAGATGTGCCAGATGTTGCAGGAGCATAATCACTTCCTGAAGTAGCTACAACAAATGTACTACCATTACCCTTAACGATACCACTAATAGATGTTGCTAAAGCACCCCATGATGCTGAAGAACCATCTGTAGTTAAATATTTTCCACTATTACCTGCTTGTGATGGAGTAATATTGTTAAATGCAGTAGTTACATTAGAAACATCTGATAAATTATTTACATTTTCTAATTTAGCAGTATTAAGGTTTGTAAAGTTATCGTCAGCTTCTACATATGTTAAAGCAGAACCTTTACCTATTCTGGTAACTATTGTAGTCATTAATTTTTCCTTTTGGCTACGACTGTTCTATTTAATTAAGCTAATGTAACTGAAAGATTACCTGTTGAAATCTTAAAGATATCGCCAGAGTCAATTGTTTTAGATGTATCTAATGCTGTATGGTAAAGTAAATTACCTGAGGTAGCAGCATCATTAATACCAATCCAACCTACAGTTCCCCATGAAGATGTACAAGTTGGGAATGTAACGTCAGCAGAGTTAGTAGTTACACCGTTAGATGGTGCAGCAAATGTTACTGCTGTTCTAGCATAAGAACCACCGGATACTTCTGTACCACTACCTGCATCTGTAGGGTCTGAAGTCCATAGTGATACATATACTGTTGCTACAGATGTATACGTTGTATTGCGTAGAGTTGCATTAATAAGTGCGTTCTCTAAAAAGTTACTCATTTCTGCCATAATAGTTTCCTTATCGTGGTGTTACGTTTAGTGTTGTGTATGCGTATGTTTGACCTAAATCGCTTTTCTTGATATTAGCAATAGCTCTGTCGTATAATGCTGACCATGTTGCTACTCTTGGGTCATTCATTAAATACGGTTCTGCTTCTGCTAATGTTGCGTAAAGTAAAGCGTCTGGGTAGTATGCTAAGAACAAGTTACTAGAAGTTGTGCTAGAAATAAATGTTGGTTGAGCATAGTATAAAATTTGAATGGTGTAATCTGTATCTTGGCTAGGTGCAAATTGAAACTCTGTACCTAACATTGTAAAGTAGTGTGAACGACCTGATAATGTTGTTTGACCATTACGGAAGAACAAGTCAGGTGTTTGGAACTCTAACAAAATAGGTGGGTTACCCTGAAAGTGCATCTCTCTTAACTCTAAGAAGTCAGTAGGAAATGCTACCTTGTTATCTGTAGGAGTAGTTGTAGCTACTTTTAACATTGCTTCTGTTCGTAAGTCACGTGTCATTCTTAACTGTGCCATCTGAATAAAGTCAGGTATGACAGTTGTCAAGTCTGTTCGTGCTAAGTAACTTTCTACTGTAGTTACAAACGAATTATAGTTAGTAAACGCCATCTAATTGTCCTTTTAATCTATCCCAGCACTTGTCCATCTCATCTTTATGCCATTCACTAGCAGCTAATGAGCTTAACCATGCTGTTCTGTCAAAATATGTTAAGTTTTCTATGTCTTTAATG
>Ga0247723_1001084_pt1 | contig 16488 bp, 20 predicted proteins | sample MSEWelMarce5H_FC_FD_189079 | JGI IMG/M metagenome (GOLD analysis project Ga0247723, IMG submission 189079) | Subsurface sediment microbial communities from gas well in West Virginia, United States - MSEEL Well Study Marcellus 5H_FC | ecosystem: Environmental > Terrestrial > Deep subsurface >...
ACGTGGATTTGCAGCGGAACTTGCTACAGCACTTGTTGTATCTTTTGCATCTAAATATGGGTTTCCCATTTCATCCACTCAATGCATTACAGGTGCAGTTGTAGGTATCAGTCTTTGCGATAAGAAACTGAAAGATCTCAACTGGAAAATCATGGCAAAGATCTTCGTCTCTTGGATATTTACAATTCTCGTCACAGGAGGTATTTCATCAGCAATCTTTGCACAAGGTGTGTATTCACCAAATATGTAAAAACGGAAAACTTATAAATAAATGAATTAAACTTAAAATGAAATTCAATGCTTATATCGATGTATTTGCAACAACGTTCTTAGTGATAGCCTTTCTAGTGGTTTTATTCATTGTTTAAAGTAAATGATAAATACTTTTTTATTTGTAGTCTTAGTCACACTTGGATTATCAATGATTGAAAACCGTTCTAATTTTCCTACAACAATTATAGTTCCTGTATTAGTTGCACTTCTTACAAAGTATGCACTTGGAGATTGGGATAGAGGATTTAAATGGACATCAAATGATTTCTTGTTTTGGGGAAGTGTACTTCTTATAAGTTATATCACTATCAAATATCTAAAAACGGAAACTTAAAAATGATTTTTAATTGACAATGAGAAAAATGGAAATTTCAGACGGATACTTTTGTGGATTTTCTGAGTGCAAATACTGTGACCCAGAAAATCGAGATACTGAACCAGGTGTATGTAAAACTATGCAATGCGAAAAATGTGGAAATTTATATGACATGGAAGAATTTGATAAGGGATTATGCAATGAATGTGATAACTATGTATCATATGGAGAACTAAAAAGATTTTATGAATTAGGTCTCTATAGCATGGATCAGATACTCGGTGTATTCTACTTAACGTATACTCTCAAAGATGAATATATAGAAAAAAGAACAGACTTGTTTGCAAGCTGTACAGGATGGAATTGCAGATGTCAATCTCCATTTGGATTTGGCGAAGGCCGGAATAACATCTGTAAATTGTATGGATTTGAAGCTAGTGAAATTTCAGAAAAAGAAATAAATAAGTATTATAGATTTAAACATGTAAGTGAAATGATTCTTCCAAGTTTAGACTAAATACCAAACCTTTTTTATCTTGATAAATGCAAATTAACAATTTGTCTTACAAGAGGATGTTTATGAAATTCAAAAAACTTAGACCATGCTAAATAGAGACGAAATTGTCTTTCATCTGCATTAAACGAAAACTTTGGATAACATGCTAAAATATCATGCAATGCATCTGCTATTGGATGCTGTTGTTGTTGACGAAGTTGATTAATGTAATTTGTTAAAACCGACTCACGTTCTTCAATAGACATTGCATTGATTTTCGTGTAAAAAGTATCCATTGTACGATATATTATTTTTATATCTAAACGTGTGTCACGTGTGCAATTCCTGGCGCTTCATCTGTCAAAGTCCATCCAAGTTGTTCCATAAGAAGTTTCTTTGTTCTAGACATATGTCCAGTACAATTATTCTTTTCTACAACAAGTAGAAATCGAGCAACACCATCTACAGGTTCAACTTCATGAACAAACACGACTAAACCTACATAAACCCATTTATCTTGTACTTTTTCAATTACGATCGAGCCAATTGTGATCCAGCTATTACGCTTACCCTTTTTCTGACCATCGAAATAAATAACACGCACAACATCAGTATCGTTTGCAATTTCATCATTATATGTTTTATCACTTTTATTAACAGAGAGTAGAGTTACAGACATTTTATTGAGTTATAATCAGTAATTGTCATCAAAATCCGTTTTTAAACAGATTGAACGAATTCCCATCTTAAATACTCACAAATCTTTTTCCATATTTGATCATGTGCAATTAAACGATCGCGTGATTTTAATAATGGAAAGTAAGCTTTGTATTCATCTAATTCTAGAAGTTCAAAGAACTTAAAGAGAATATATGAGTACGATAGAAAATTAGTACGATCATCAGGACAATAAAGAAGAAAAGGTGCTTGAATTTCTTGAAACATGGTTCGAATCTTTTCTTCAATTTCCGGTGTAATTGTTGGGGGAGGGTTTCCGTTAAGTCTGGATAAAATGTGTGCAGCATGTTCGTAATACTTAGATTTATTGAGTTTCTTTAAAATCTCTCGTATATCTTTTTCAGTAAGTTGAGCTATATTTTGCACTCTTCGTTTCTTAAGTTCACAAATTACTTCAGTTGTAACTTCTTCTGGAATTATAGTTGATTCCTTTGCTTGAAATTGATTTAAAATCTCATTCAAATGATTAATTTTTTTGTATGCATAATTATTTCGTTCTTTAGGAGGATCACGAAATGAAGGAAAGTCTGAAACTACCATCATATATTCTTCAGAACCACAAGTAGGACATACAAGTACACCTTCAGATGATATTTCTTCTCTTGCAATATTACACGTTTCACAATGTTCAGTTACAACTTGTTTTGTTTCTATATTTTCAAGTCCAGCTAATTTCATACGAGTTGCATATTCTTCAAAAAGTTGTTTTTTAGTTTGACTTCCTGATTCTCCTGTTTTGTTTGTAATTAAATATTTAACGAACGTATTCTCATCCATGCAAGATTGAGCTGTTGGTCTAGTTTTTTCGGTATTTCCATAGTATGAAAGCATAATATCACCATTTTTTAAATAATAATCTTCCAATGGATTATCTGAATTTACTTTAGATTCTAATTTACTAATTTCTTTCTCAAGTCTAGATGCTTCTAGAATATCGGAAATTTCATTAGTAGATAAAAGAGTTTCAATCTTGCCTCTCAACTCTCCGCATTTAGAGTGTATTTCTTCAATATTTAAAGAATCCTCTTTAATTGTGTTTATAATTGTTTGATGGAGTGAATCCAACGTTCCTTGCAACTTTGAAGACTGTCCAGATTCCTGAACTTTCTTCACTCGAAATATATTGTCCATTTCTTTACTAAGTTAACTTACTAGTCTTAAAATATTACTTAATTGCAAAATACAACACTCCAATTAACGCTAAAATTGTTGGAATAGAACTTGATTGTGATGCATTTGCAAACCCTTCTGTAGTTGTCTTACATTGTGATACGTCTACTTTTGAACAAAGAACTGGATCATAATCCGGTGACATATTTGGAGTAAGAAAATAAGTATCGCCTCCAGTTGTTACTTTGCATTTATAGCAATCGCATCCTGGCGTACCATCAGATGTTAAAGCAGAAAAGAGATAATAAGGATTCAAACCTTCTACATCTTGAACAATTCCCGGAATTAATCCTCTCATGTCATTTGATAGAAATGCCAAATCTTGAATACCTGCAGGTGGACTACCGCCTCCTGGTATGTTATTGATGTAATTCCATCTTGGCTGCGTTGATCCATCGGGTGCAGTACATACACCACCTGTATTAATAAAATATTGATTTCCTAAAGGAGGATCTCCTGTAATTAATCCTTTCACATAAGTAGTCACTGCATTCAAGTTTGTGTATACTTGACCGAAGGTTCCATTACCACTAACACCTAGTGATGCTGGTCCTGGAATATTATCTGCATAGCTGTAATCAGGTCCCATAAATGAGGCGGATGCATCGGGTTTAACGTTCGACCATAATGGATTTTTATCCAAGTCTGCCATTGTTTCTTATATAGTTTATAACTTGCTTTTCAAAAGACGTATTTGTCAATGCACAAGGCCGTTGTCGAAGAATAGATCGTACTACAGTATCATACTCATATCCAAATTTTCTAACGATATACAAAACTGTTAAAAATCCACTACGATTAATTCCACATTGACAATGAACATAAATAGTTCTACATTCTGGATCTTGAAAAAACCTGTTCATAGACTCTTCAAATGCAGGATACCAATCTAATATATTTTGATCAAGTGCATCATTAGCCTTTAAAGACACATACTTGTCTGGATGAACTGTACGAAACCATGCAGGACTATCCTGATCATACGCACAATTAACTACGTGTGTAATATTATTCTTTAATGCAAATTGCGGTGTTAATGTAAATCCAGCTCCAAATATTATTGATGTATGTACTTTTGCAGGTGAGTCTGTTTGCCATCCACGTGAATTAATTCGGTACGTTAACCACTTGTCCACCATTTGTTAAGATACGTTTATTATCTAAAAACGTATTTTCACTCATTAATTAAAATAATTTAAAAAATGATTGAATTTATTAAAACAAATAACGATAGTGTTATTATCAAAAATGGTAACAAAACTTATAAATGGCATGGAAAAGGTGCTGATAAACTAATTAACAGTGAATTGTACACTGCAACAATCATTCACAACATTGAAAACAGAGCAATGATTGATTTTGAAGATATTCTTACAGGAGAATCTGTGTATCGGTCTGAAATTAATCCAGCAGCTTCTCAAAGTGAAGAATGGGTTGCTGATGATTTAGATTAAACTACTACCTAACGTACCTACCACATATGCAATTGCAACAGCAACACCTGCTAAAACACCAGCACCAGTGTAGGAAACTACACCTCCTGACGTATACGTGTTAGGAATATATTGCAATAGCAAAGATCGTGGAGTTGATAGAGAAATAATAATAGCGGCTACAAAAAATCCAAAATAAGTCATTAGCCCTCTTACCGCATACCGTATGCTATTAAATGTTGCATCGTGGCTGTATAACGTAGAAGAAGGTTTTTGTTGAGGACTTGTGTTAATCGGACTAATGAACGGATCACCGCCACCTGTTACCATAGGTGCAAATGTAGTTGATTGAGGAAGGGAAGGATTTTGAACGGGTCCGCTTCCAAGAAGAGCACTTAAATCTGTTGCGCCACTATCTTGCATTTATTTAGAAGGAGGTATTTCACATGCTCTATCTTCTGCGCGATATGAATAGCACTTTCCATTATAATTAATAATTTTTCCTTCAACATCTTCAATTGGTAACGCAAGTGTTATCTTGGAATGTAATGGTTTGTGAAACATCATAATAACAAGACCCATACCTATCAAAAATGAAAAAAAGGAGAGACTTCGCTCATTGTGCAGAAGTTTTTGAATCTGAATCATTTGTGTTGAGCTGCGATGAAATTAAGAGACGTTGATTTTTCAGTGCAAGGAACTTCTTTTGAAATTATTTTAATACACCCTGTTTTGGTGTGAAAAAAGTTTTCCTTGCCCGGAACTGGTACTTGCGGAACGTCACGCAAAGGTGGATCAAAAATAGATACAATTAACAATCCTGTTATCACACCTATGAAAAGCCACATGACAGAGATCATTCCTTGTTTACTTAACAGAATTCTAATTTGTTCTTGAACGACATACTGTTAATCCATAAACACACCTTGCAACATTAACGTATGTAATAGGATCATAAATCTTTAATGGACATCCAGTTGCACCTTGAATAGGTGCATAATTTTTAGCAATGTTTCCTGGATATTCAACTTTCAAATTGGTAGCTTCGGCTTTTACTCGTCTATAATTTGTATATGCAGACGCAGTTCTCATTTCTTATCTGATGTGCCAAGTTTTAATTTTCTTCGCTTAACAACTTTTGCTTCCTTTGACTCAGTAGGCGGTGCACTTTTCAATTCCTCAAAACGCTGACGAGCTTGTTCTAAGGGAATACCCCGGAATACCATTTCCAGTTTCAACTTCAGGAGGCTGTCCATAATCTGTAATGGGAACATTTCTCACGGCGTTATTCCACGTCCTAGGTTCGAATGGTATCTTTTTAAATTCTTCAGATGGTGCTGTACCGTAACTTGCATATAAAAAATATGCAAACGATCCGATTACAACAACAAAAATGATAACGTTAAACCACCATGAAAATATAGATGCCCGCACCGATTTAACCCATAACAAGTTGTTCTCGATTCGCTCCACGTTGTCTTTAACTAAATGAAACATCTTTGCTAGATATAATAGGATTCTATGGCGTCTTTAAGCGCAATATACGGAATTACAATGTTAGGAGGCAGTATGGCTGCCATGGCATCTGCGTTTATGGCAGAACAAGTGAATCCACTACCATCTGATATGTTACCTCTTCAAAGCGGAGGTGTTCAGGAAAAGTATCTTAATAATCCAGAATATTTGCTAGAAAAGATTAAAGATGCGATAGAACGAATGAAATCTAATAAAAATGCATTAACTGCGTTGGATTCTAAAGATATAAAAAAGATAAATGGCTTAGTAACATCACTTTTTACTGATGATGAAGTAGTAGATGATCATACTAAAGCATTAGATAATATTATGAATAAGCTTTCAGATGATATGAAAGAAGAATATGTAACTTTAAAAAATGATCTAAATACCTTAAATATTGATTCTATAAGACGTGTTATGAATGCTTCAGACTTTAAACAATACCTAAAATTAATTATTACTCAACGAAAAAATAATACTTTACCATTTGATGCATACAATACTATTAAAAATAGCAATAATGAAGAAGAATTAAAACTACTTGCAGATTGGTTAGGATTGACTATAGTAAAACAACAACCTCAAATAAAAGTAGGACAGTTGGTTAAATATAAAAATGCATATTATTCCGTAATCATAAATAAACTTGACACAAGTGGTAATCGTATTTTACGACTTTTTGAAAGAGACGATTCAAAATCTAATATAAATCCAATTGATGTTAATGCAAATGATGTTGAAATATTATCGATTAGTGAGCAAACAAGAATCAGAAATGAAATGATTAATGCATTACCCAAAGCTAGACAAGAAGAACTTCAACAAAAGGCCAAACAACAAAGAGAAGAGATGATAAAACCTAAACCTGCCCCTCAATCATCTGTATTTGATTTTCTTGATCCACTTGCACAACAACGAAAAGAATTAGAACCTCCACCTGCCACTCAATCTACAAGTTTACCTCCTCTTCCTGGTCCTTTTACTACTCAAGAAGAACCTGTACCGGAACCTGCAGCAGAACCTGCACCGGAACCTGTTATAACTGCAGAAGAATCTGCACTACAAGAAAATACCTCTAATTCACAAATCCCATCTACAAATCCCGAACTTACAGATGAAACACAAGTTACAAATTTAACGCAACCACCCGATGCGTATACACCAACAGAAGAACTTGATCAACCAGAAGAAGTTGATGAATCAAAAATTAGAAATAAACGACTACTTGATAAAACATTAGGTCCTGACAAACGAGCAAAAGTTGAAAAACCGGTAGTATCTTCACCACAAGCATCATTGTCTGATTTTTTTAATTTGTTTTCTCAAGGTAAACCTGAACCTGCTACTGTTCCTGATTCTACACAAATAGAAACAATGAAAAAATGTATAAAAACTGTACAACCTAAAATAAAAAATGGCGCAATTTTACAGTCAGATTATGATAATATTATTAAGAAAGGATTTAGTCAAGCTGAAGTAGATGAATGTTTAAAAATATTAGGTGCAAACCTACTACCCAATGTATTATCAGCACAAGCTGAACCTCCACAGATCAATCCATTTAATACAACTCCAAATCCATTTTCTTTTTCACAAGCTAATCGACTCCTTGAATCAAGAATTAAAAAGTTTAAAATAGGTGATCGTGTTGAATGTAAACTTGGTAAAAACAAAACACCATTTGTCATAACACAGATTGAAGAAAATTACAATCCAGTAAATGGAGACATGTTATATGGAAAGTACATTACCAAGGTTGACGGTAAAGATAATGTTGGTCCTGAAAATGAACTAAATTGTGAACCATATGGCCAACTCCTTAAATTTCCTGAACCACCACCTCGACAAGAATCTGCACCGGCTCCTGCACCAGCTCCAGCACCAGCACCTGCACCAGCTCCAGCACCAGCACCTGCACCGGCTCCTGCACCGGCTCCTGCACCGGCTCCTGCACCAGCACCAGGACCTGAATCAGATATTCTTACAACAACAACAAACACTATAAAACAATTTATGATACCTGGTAGAACTGCATTGAATTGTGAAGATATCGTTCCTGAAATTCCTATAGGTGAAAGAAAGCAAATAAAGAATGATAATTGGTCATTTTATAACTGTATTTTAGCAGGACAGAAGAAAAAGTATGGTGATAATGAAGCTCAGGCATTTGCAAAGAAGATTCGTAGTTTTATAGTAAACACTGAGAATATTCAAAGATTTACCGGCTTATATAATCAAGTTCCTAAAGAATCAAAAGATAAGTATGAAAATTTTAGCAAATATTTAGAATCTATGACTATTAAAGAAAAAAGTGGAAATGCAAAAGAACCACCATTGGTGTCCATAATTGGACCTGCAGCTGCCGCAGTTACAGGATCTATTATTGCAATTTATTCAGATTCAGGAAATAATGATGATGTTTTTTGTCCTCCCAATTTCACAAAAAATACTCCAGTTATTCAAATAGTGTTTGACGATGATAAAGAATACGATGTAGTAATACCAAAAGAACCAGAACCAAAACCAGCTCCAGAACCAGCACCAGCACCAGCACCATCTCCTTTACAAAGTGAAAATGTTGTTGATCGTCTTCTTAAGAAGGTTTCATGCGATATTAGCGATCGAACATACGATGCACAATTACTTCAAGATCAACAAAAAGCACTTGAAATTCGTAAGATGGTACTACAAGAAATTGCAAACCAAAAGTCTACACCTGCTGCAAAAACAAGGGATGAATTTAATCAAGCAGCTCGTGAAGAATTGCTAACATTCGTAGTTACAACTGCAAAAGAGAAGTTACCAACATATGAACAACTAGCAGCTGATCCTACATTTGTTAAAACTGTAAAAGATAAGCTTACTTCACAACAAAAAACTGAATTTGATGCATTGTTCAAAAAAGTATATCCTGATCTTTATAAAGTTCAAATACAAACACAACAAAGTAATCAAGGTAGCTCATGGAAATGGCCTACATTCATTACAGAAGAACAAAAAACAAAGATTAAAGCAGATGTAAAAGCAAATAAGGATATACCCTTAGGTGATATAATGAATGCACTTGGATTAACAGCTGAACAAAAAGCAGAGTTTGGAACTGAATGGGGAAAAGGATTGAAAACTTATTTAATAAGTGGAGATTCCGTTACAAAACCAGATAGTGTTACTCAATCAGATTGGGATTCGACTATTGCAGGAATAAAGAGTGGAGCTATTAAAAAGAAAAAAGAGATGAAAGGTACAGCATCTACTATAGATGACAAATTGTGGGGAAAAATGCTTCAACAATATAGAACTAAAACGGGAGGTGCAACAAAACGTAGATCACTAATTGGTCGACGTACAGTCCGTCGTGTTTAATGAAAGATTTTCAATTATATTTGAAATATACGGTGTAACACCATCGTGCACGCAAACAAATACGTCTTTCGTGCGCGTTGCCATTATAAGCCGCAGAACTTCATATTGATCATGAAAAGATAACTCTTTCATGCAAATTACAACTTTTCCTTCTTTATAAGTTAATTGTTCTCTGATTTTTTCCATTATTTAATATGAAGTGAGTTTATGTGTATATGGGTTATTATTGAATGCACTTAAGATTTCAGGACCATTTCGTGAAACAATTGCATCCTGTTGTAGAGGTTCATTGTAACGGTAAGAACCCATGCTATCTGCATGAGCATTAATACGTTGAATAGGAGGATTAATACGTGTTGCATCGGACAAAACGCTTTCATCACGTTTTATTTGTGCCGAATAACTATCTGAACCAATGGAAAATCCAGTTCCAGATGCAGCTCCTGCAGGTCCAGGACGTCCTTCTGTAGTTAACTTCATAAATTCCTGGTATGGTTCTGTAAACGCACGAATGTAAGATGCAAAAATTGCATTACCACGAGCTCCACCTTCGTATTCAACACTTGTACTTTCACGAGCCTGTTCCTTCATTGGTTGATCTGCATAAATACGAGGAGCTGTTTGAACACCTACAGCTGTATTTGCACGATCCATTCCATAAATTGCAAACTTGTCTGGTTTATTTTTGTTAACAGCAGCTTGAATACCTGGTTGTGTAATAAAGTTCTTTCCTGGAACTGGATCTTGTTCGAATGTAAGCTTTGGTTTTGTTACAACACGGAGTTCATCTGTGGTTTTTGGAAGCATAAATTCATGCAATTGATCTTGTTGAAATCCTCCCTTTCCTAAATTTGTATAACCATCATTTGCACCAGGTCCTACTTGAACTTGCTGTATCGGAAAGATATTCTTCATATTCTGTCCAGAAACCATACGGGATTGTTCAAAATCGGTTTCAACTTGATTACCAAATGGCCGTCCAGTTGCAGGTTTTGCATCGAACATGGACTTTACTTCTCGTTTTTGAGTATATTCTTTTCCTGCTCCCGTCCAAGTGTCTAAAATACCTTCAGTTGCACCTGAATACATGCTTTGAGTGACACGTGCTCCAAAAAATGGAACCTCATTGTTATGTCCTTGTTGTGTTTGACTATGCGCTATACCCTCTCGATGTTCTTCAGTTGGACGAGGTGTTAAAGGCGTAAATCTTTCTTGTGTTGGCTGACCGACTGCCAACATATAACCTACGGCTCCAAGACCCAATAATAGTGCAACTTCAATCATCTTTGTATTTCAGTGTACTTTTTCTTCTCAGGCTTTTCCGATTTAACTGGAAAAATTGCATGATTTTGTGGTTTATGAAAAAGCCACGTCATTCGACGATAGCTTTGGTCCTGTGCAGATGAAACAGGCGGATATACGACAGGTGCAAACGGTACTTCATTTTCCTCTGGAACATATAACTTACGATTTATGGGCGTTTGCAGAGAGTAATCCATTTGTGTTTACAGGTGAAGTTATTTCGGACCAAGTATTCCTATTGAAAGGAGATACAATGATGCTATTGAGCATTGATTTGAACTTTTGAACCATTTTATTAAACTCACCTGCATCTGTTCCAGGCAATGGAACTGGTAGAGTAATATTCTTATTTGCAGGTTTTACGCCATAACAATTTACTCCAAATTTAGAATCTGTATCAAAATATCCACCATTTACTCCAGGACGTCCACAAGCTGTTCGTTTTGATTGATCTGTTTCACGTTGCAATGCTTCCCATGTAGCTTGTTGTGTTGGGAACAATCCCATTCCACCTTGTGTCCAACCATAACCACACCATTCTGCACCACTTGAATGTGCTTCCATAATTTGATCATAAGATGCAAGTTCCGATTCATATGCAGCACAAACTGCAGGTGCTTCGTCATATGTATAATTGTTTCCACTTATGTAGAATACCTCTTTCTTCTCAATTGAAAGAGGTGTCATACTTTGCTTACTTTTTAAAACAGGTGGAGGAGGAGCTGCTGTTTCTTGAAAATTAATATCGATTCCAGTATCTGTTGTTTCTATTTTAAAAATTCCAAGCTGATGCAGAACGTAAAATAAGATACCTGCTAACATTAGAATTAGTACAGCTGGCATAAGACTTCCACCAATCATACTTATGACAAACATCGCAAATACACCAGCAATTGCAACAATTAATATCGTTGGAACAGGCAACATTACTCTTCTAGCCGATAATAAATTAATAGTCTCATACTTGAAGAAAGAGGGAATTGTTTGGGTCCAAAATCTTGAACATGAGTATCATTGAACTTGTACCACGAAGAGCCTGGAGGAATATTTCTTCCAAATGTCCACCAATGAGATCCGTTATAACAAACAATTGAAATAAGTGCATATTTTTTTGAATTCAAAACAAGTATAGGTGAATAGCTAATTGTTCCAGTGCTTGATGTCATATTAAAAATCATAATATTCGGAAATGATCCGATAAGATATTGACGCGTGCAACCAAGTTTCTTACACTTATCACATTTCCAGTCATCTACTTTTGTAGGTGTTACAACCTCTTGAATACATTGACTAATAGGTTTATTTTGTTCATTTGATGCTAACGAAAACTCAATTGTTGTATCTTCACGTGTTTCTGTTTTTCCACATGAATTGCAAGTGGTTGTTTGTGCATTTTTAAACCTACAAAGTTTATCTAAGAATGGAAGTTTATCGCATAAATGGGTTAGTAATTCGTGTGTATCACCAACACCACTCCCCGCCGGCATAGCTTCATTTTTCACTACTTCAAAAAATTCTCGTAAACCTGATTTTCCATTTGATTTCCAAATAGTATGTAAGGATTTATCGGTTGAATTATCTGTATCAATTTTATTATTTGAATATCGATCTTGCAATTCAGGTATACGAAAGATTGACTGAAGACAGGCGTTTACCCAACAACTTCCTCGAAAGTTGTGAAGACCAAACATCTCTTTATCTAATGTTGAAATTTAGTAAAATCTGTTAAAAAGGGTTGCGGCTCACCTTCTGTTGGAAATGCTTTTTTTAGATCAGGGTTGAAATCATAAATTTCATCATCAACATTATCTGATTCATGCTTAGGTTTTTTAGGTTTAGTTCCTGGAATTGTTGCAATATCAGGCCCATAAATATCAGGATATACACCTGACGCCGGTACTAATTTTCCATTTTTAGACCCACTTGGTTTATTTTCCAATTTGGGAACATATGGACCGTAAATAGGAGCTTCATCAACTTCTTTAGATTTTTTCTTCTTTTTGTCCGGAAGTGCATGTGCTTGCAACATAGAAGCAACATCACTGTTTGTCATGAATTCTTTATGTGAGAACGTAATCCATATTACAATCACACAAAGAATAACAATAATTGATAAACTGTCGTTCATTCTTTCCTTTGTTTAAAGCAAGAAAATGCCAAGGAAAACTTATAAGCGTTCTCGAAAAAGTCGTCGCGCCACCATTCGTCGGTATCGAAAGAAAGGTGGTTCTGATTCTCAATCATTAACAATTCCAACAACTGCACTTAAAGTGTCAGATGGAGGCGTTCCAAGCCAAGATATAGTCAATGGCATTTCTAAGATTTAAACACCTGCATATGGATTTATTTGTAAAACTCCATCTGCAACACCTTCTAGAGCCCTACCAGCTATTTCCGCAAATGGATCTGTAGTATCACCATCAAGTCTTTCATCGTCATCTTTCAACATTGAATAAGTAGTTACTGCGATACCTGCTAATTCCATGATAGGACCTCCACCTATTTTTAAAAGATTTGCATATTTAGATGGAATTGCAGATTTTATATATGGTTTAATTGATGTATTAAGCCTTTTATATTGTACAGATACAGTTCTAGCAACAATATTTGATTTAAGATTAGTCATCATCGATTTATAAGCATTTCCAATTGGAGTAGTAACATTTGTAGAAACACTATTTATGATATCATTATACTGCGCTATTACTGCAGGTGGCATATTGCGTTTCATAATAGTGGAAATTGTTTCACTTTCTAAATATTTAACAGTAAATTGATTTTTTGCAAATGTATATTGTACACCAACATTATCTTTAATTATTTTTTTCTGTAAAAAATTACCTCTCTTTACTTCTAACTCTGCAGCTGCAATGTCTCTATCAAAAGCATTTTGTGCATTTTTTACATTAAGTTTTTGTTGTTCATATTCGATTTTTTTCTTATTATATTCTAGATCTGCTGCAGCTTGTTTTGCTTCTGCATCAACAAGATTATCTAAATATTGTGAAAGTTCAGAAGAAACTGCTGCATTTTGTGTTTTTATATCTTCAATTTGCTGAAGTACATTAACGATATTTTTCTTTATATTTTCAACGTCTACTTTATCAAATATTCCCAATTTTTTCTGACTCTCTAAAAATGTATCAAGTTTTTTCTTAGCTAACTCTTCTTTAGCTTCATTTAGTTGTTTTAACAATTCTTTTCTTCTCTCTTCTGCAGCCTGTACATTTGCTTGTGATGGTTCTTTTGCCTTTAACTCGTTAGTACTTTGCATTTTTGGTGGTAAGATTGTTACTATTTCTCCTCTTATATTACGTGTTGGTTGCTGCCCCCTAATTTTTGAAAGATTGCGTTGGCGTGCAACATCGTCTGATAATGTAGTTGCTGAACGAACAGCAGCTGTTACTTTAACTTGTCTCCTAGCAGCTGCAAAGACTTGAGTGTTTAATTCATCTGTTTTATCAATAATATTATTTCCTAACAAATCTAGTTCTGTTTGCAAATATCTAATTCTTTTATTAAGTGTAGCTTTTTCAACTTGAGTAATAGCATTTCTTTGTGTTACTCCATCATTTATTGTCTTTATTTTACCATTTTGTGCATCGATAAAAGAATTTTTACGTTTAATTAATTCAAGTTCTTGATTACGTATTATCCCATTTTGATACATAGCTTTTAATTTTTTTAGTTCTTGATTTAAATCATCATATGCAATTTGTATTTTTGTTGGTCTTGGAGGTATATCGATTGTTATTTTTGTTGGCTCTTGAGGATCCAGTAATGTTGGATATTTTATCGTTTTTTGCGTTATAGTAGTCTCTATATTCAATTCAAATTCAATTATTTCTTCTAATTCAGCAAGTTCAGTTTGATATAATAGTATTAAAGCCCCAATAGTAATAAGAGCATCACCTAGATTTTCATCATCATCTTCAGTCATTATTTCTAACTTAGCAGCCTTTACCCTATTTCTATATGCTTTAACTTCTTCCTTTACATTTCTTATACTTTGAGATCTTTCATTAAATTGCGGCCATGTCATTCCCTGCGTATTCAACGAAAATTTTATAAAATCACGGCCTCCAGGCATATCTTCAGTAACTTCACCATCTGGTTTACCAGTTATTGCCCAATTTCCTATAAACTGCATAATAGGAAAGATTCCCGAAACCATATCACCTGCTTGAAATGCTGCAGAACATAATGCTGTGAGTCCTTTTGCAACTTTTCCTAAAGCATTAATATATGGATCTTTAGATTCCCATGTTAAAAGAAGTATGTCTCGTTGAGCTTGACTACCTGGTAATGTGTATTCAGGAGGCTCTAAGCTACTTTTCATAGCACTGTTTACAATTTCACCATATGTGAGACCTTTTATTATCTGTTCATTATCTGCTATAATACCTTCTTCATCATCTGAACTAAGAGTATCATTTATTAAAATTGATTTCATATTTTTGTAATTCCAATCATCTGGTCCTAATATAAAAAATCCAACACTTATAGAAGGTTCCTCTAGTAGAGTTCCACCTGTTTCAAAAATATAACCATCGATATAATAATAGTCAATTGGAAGTTTAATATCGGCACCAATTAGTCCATCCGTATAGTGAAATATTACGTTATAGTTTATTAATGTTTTAATATTAAATAATTCGATATTCATTTTTGCATCGTAATCATCGAGTTCTTCTTTTTGTTTATAATATGAATCTAAAGAACCCTCAGGTATTTTGCCTCTTTTCTCTAGTTTTTCAATTATTTCCGGATCACCAACGCCCAAATCTTTAACACATCTTACAGGTGGATTTTGTGCAAGTGCAACAACATTCAGATAAGGATAAGGATCATCGGTAAGCATTTTTTGGAAAAAAGGTGAATTGTAATACCGTGTTTTTAAAACATTTTTATTTGTTTGATATGTTATTACATTCTGTCTGTACTGAATTAAACTTTTAGTTAAATAAAAATATACTGAAGATAAAACAGTTTGAATCGAACCTTTAATAATAGATTTATCTCGTGTAAAAAATGAATTAACTCTTTGTTCGTCTGTAAGTATTTCTGTTGCTGAAACACCTACAGGATTTCTCCATGTAAATGTAGTCAATGTTACATCTGTTACTGCATAACTTCCATTATTTAAATTATTAGATGCACTTAGAATAGTAACAATATCACCAACACGAAGACCTTTTCCATTTGTAGTAAGAACAGTAACTACTTGTCTTCCATTCGAAGAAGCTGAAAATGCAGATACTGGCATAATCGTAGGTTCTGTAACAGTTGTTTGATCTGTTTCGGAAAGATTAAAAATATTTATAAATGTTTGAGCTGTTTCTCTTAATTTATTAGAAACAGTTTCTGCAAAATCAGGTGCAACAGCATTGTCTTTAAAATTAAAAGCTTGTGGAAAAGCCCAATCTATAAATACAGGACTCAAGTATATAGGAGGAAAATCAGTATTTCTAGGAGCATAATATTCAAGTGTAAGAAGTGATAAAATCATTTTAGCATTATTTCGAGCATGTAAATATGGAAGAAGCACGTTATGTGTAACTCTACGTTTTAAATCACCTGCAAAATTTTCTAAACGAAATGGATCTATAGTTCGTAGACCGTATCTAGGTGTACCGTTCTGTGAAGAAGTACCTGACACTACAGCTCTTTTATAAAATCCTTCTGAATCCAATTCATTTAAAATTCTTAATTCTGGATATTTATACTTTTGTGGTTCATATTTATTAAATCCTATTAATTTAAATATTCTTATTCTGAAAGGTGATGTAATACTTGTTATTACACTTTCAACATCTGAAAAATCATGTATCATAACTTCACTACCAAGATAATATGTTGTAGTATTTGAATATACTTTA
>Ga0247723_1001085_pt1 | contig 16484 bp, 19 predicted proteins | sample MSEWelMarce5H_FC_FD_189079 | JGI IMG/M metagenome (GOLD analysis project Ga0247723, IMG submission 189079) | Subsurface sediment microbial communities from gas well in West Virginia, United States - MSEEL Well Study Marcellus 5H_FC | ecosystem: Environmental > Terrestrial > Deep subsurface >...
GTTAAGTATAGATTATAAAATTAACAGCCAAATATTGTGGATAATAATCAATTTGAGTACCTGGGTTAATACCGCCTGTATTTGCCTGACTCACTACAGGTTCATTTTGCGGCCCGGTAAATGGTGTTATATAGATCTGGGGGGAACTATTTCCTATTTCAATGATACGAGGGTCTTGGGGATTAACGAACCTGCTTTGGTTTACATTATGATCATGTCCTATCTTGGTTATTTTTGCTTGGCCGCCAGTTGCTCTAGGCATTACTACATTGTTGGTACCACGGGGTAGTCTCCCGTTAAGATTAGGAACCTGAAAAGTCAACTGCCCAGGTGCTATTCCTAAAGAATCTGCTAATAGTGGGTAGTCTGATCTATTGTATGTTCCGCCATTACAAAATAGAGCTCCGGGAGGCGGAGGTTGTCCAACCCACATACCAATTGATCCGGTAATCCCCATTTTTTTTTGTTGTGTCAATGGAGGTGTTAATGTATTATTAAGTATTAAATTACTAGATGTAACTTTAACCATAATATAATAATAATAATATAATAATATAATAATAATATTATATTATTATATTATGGTCATAATTACGGATTCAGCTATACAATTTTCAGCAACTAATCAACAAACAGCAGTTTATCCAGCCATAGGTACTATATTATTGTGGGGTGGATATCAAAGCAGTGATTTGATTAATACTGACTATTTAATATGTGATGGTAGTGAACTTTTGCAGGCGGGACAATATAACCCTTTATATTTAATTGTAGGCGATAAGTATGGACCAGCTACTGCTGGCTACTTTAAATTACCCGACCTTAGAGAACGTATTCCGGTTGGCGCAGACGTGTCAGGAAATGTCACGTATGGTGGTGTTCGTTATGGAGGTGTTAATAAACTTGTGGATGCACATTATCCTCATACTCATAATTTGAATGTTACATTTTGGACAACCCGTACTAGACGTGGCGCCGAGGCATACGGAGGGACTCGCGATACATGCAATGCGGTTAGTTTTACAAATACTGATTCCGGATTTATTGACAACAATAATACCAATCCGTCTGAATATTATTATCCAGAATATACCCTTGTAAATTATATTATAAAAGCTAAAACTACACTATATACGAGCTAAAACTACACTTTGAATATTTATTATGATATAAAATTGAAATTGATTATGGTCTCGGCAGAGAATCGCATCATTATATTGGGCCATTGCACGTCATGAACATTCCCAGCTTCCTTTTGGAGGAGTCCATCCATATTGTGTATAAACATTTGTCGTCCATGTTGTATAATAAAGTTCAAGTAATTAAGTACATCGAGGAGGCCGTGAGTGCTGGCACCGATGTACCAAACCATATAGTTGATGATAATCTTTATTTTGAGAATTTTCATCAAATCGTACAGCAACTTGTGCCTTATCCGCCCAATACGCGCCTGCTTTTGTTAAACGAAGCGTTCAACCAACTACATTCTAACCGATCACAATTTACCGATCAAATTGACCAATTATATTATGAGCATTTTAACCCGAACATGCAGACCATGTCGCCGGAATTGCAAAAAAAACGCGCGTGGCCCGATTGGAATGTCAAGTTTTTGAATATTTCAGAAATTGTCCAAAATATTCAAACAGATGTCGAGGCGCGTCGCCTGTTTTACAAAAGCGATCCGTTGCTCTCTTACAATAGATGCCCTTGCCAAAAATGCAATGTGGATTGGAAGACAAATCGCAAAAAATTAATTTATAGATCAAATAGCACAGAAAAATTGGCGAATTATTAGAACCTTTGCACATTTCAAATGCCGATTTTATAAAGAAATCAAACATTTGCCCCTTAAACTATTGTTAATGTTATATTTTTTTGATAATTCGTCGTTTTTATTTATGAAACAATCAAAACATAAATTTATTGCTTTTCGTGAATAACGGATAGTATTATTTTCATCATATTGTTTACCACAACCACCAATACAATGTTCATACATACCTCCTACTAATTGTTTTAACCAGTATGATTTATTAACTAAATCGCTTATCATTTTTTTCTTTTGTTCACAGTATATTTTATATTCAATATCTTTTGTATATTTCATAAAATATTTACAAGGTTCATCTTGTATATCAAAGTCTTTTTTCATATCAGACCACATATTTTTTTTAGCACATCTAAAATATAAATAATTATGTTCGTCATTCTTTTTTATATCACAAGGAAATCCGCAATTACATAAGGGTAAGTTTTTTATATACTCATTTATAGGCAAAGTGTATTCAATATTAAGGCGAGTATATTTGCCTCCTCTTATTTTTTTCCAATTGTCTTTGTTATTTAACATTAAACATTCGGTTATGTTGTTTTCAACAAATAAATTATCATATTCATCATCATCATATTGATAATTAAACTCTTCCAATAATGTATTGCTCCGATTAAAATAGATATTACAATTTTTATTCATCACAATATTATCGTACTCAAAAAATTTACCTAATATAGATACTCTATAAATTGCTACAACACCTTCTGGAATATAAGTAGAGGTATTTATTCCACCAATACCTTCTTGATGTTCCCAAAATCGTCTATATAAACGCTTTGTTTCACCAATATAATAATAATCATCGCTGCATTTTAAAATATATACCCATCGCATTTAATAAATAATATAAAAATAACTCTATATCATTTATTTAATCGGCTTTTTGAATGTCCAAAGATCGGTTGCTGGGTGCCCTTTTTTTAGTGCCCTTTTCTCGCAGCAGGGTTAGTAAACATAATCCTTCTCGTGCAACGATTGAGTATCCGTTGTTTCATTAACATACTCTCCGTTTGATGCCAATCCATTCGCCTGTGCGCGCTTCAATAGAGTTTGCTGTGCGGCGTCTTTATTTTCGGGGAGGCCTTTCCAAACATCCAAGACACTCGCTTGTAGCGCTCTTCCGTATGAAAAGGTCAAGCGCCACGGCTTTGCTGCTGCGTATTTATTTATCTCGTTCAATGCAACGCTCGCCTCTACTTCAGACATGCCTCCAGATAAAAAGACGACACCTGGCATAATGGTAGGGATAGTTTGTTGGAATGCGCGAATCGTATGCTCTGCGAGTAGTGCGCAATCCAACTTTTCAGCAGAAGAGACGCCTGGACGAACCATGTTGGGCTTCAAGAGTGTGCATTCTACGTCCACGTGATGACGTTGCAATTCTCGGTATACCACACTAAGCACTTCGATCGCGATATCGCGTGCTTGGGCCGACGTATGCGTGCCATCCATGAGAATCTCCGGCTCTACGATGGGCACCAATCCATTGTTCTGACAAATGGACGCATAACGTGCAAGGGTTACTGCGTTCTCGTGCACCGCCAAATCTGATGGCAAATGCTTGTTTGTATCTACCTTCAATACCGCGCGCCACTTTGCAAAACGAGCGCCTGCATTGTAATATTTTTTGCAACGAACATCCAAATCGTCCAAGCCTTGGGTTACTGATTCGCCATCGGTTCCGTATAGCGGTTTTACGCCTTGGTCCACCTTGATTCCCACTACGATGTCCGCGTCCAACAAGGGTTGGATTAATCGCGTACCGACACAATCACTGTAGCAACCGCTACCACAGCAATTCATCTTGTCAAGCAAGGTTTCTTCATAGGTAATGACGCCACTGATATGCTTGTTCAAATTGGGTGCGGTAAACAACAAATTGCGATACGCTATACGATTATCGTGCGTATTTTCCAACTTGATACTATCAAAACGTTTTCCGATGGTTCCGGTGCTTTCATCTGCCGCCAAAATTCCCTTTCCCGGTGCGCAGATTTTACGAATAGTATCCAACAACTCTGCCTTGTTCATTTCTATATGTTGTATTTAGATTCATGTCTTTATATTTCTTTATTTTGCATTTTCTTGTGCATATTTAGATACATCTGTCTCATATCTTCGTTATAATCATTTGTTTCTTTGTTTTTGTAGGCGATCAGGCATTTTCTAACGGCTACTTTGATATTATCTATATCTGGAACCAACGCCTCTAGTTTGCTGGTATCCAAATAATTGTTTGACCTGTCTGCCGCAAGAATCGCGCGTTGCTCTTCCATGCTGAAATTTTTCCATTGAAATGACGGGTCTACTATTTCCTTGTACATTTCAAGAATCTCATTGTGGCTTATTAGTCCTGGGTTGGTTAGGTTAAGGGTTCCTGTTATATTTCGTTTCATCATATCCAAAACGTAAGGCAGTAACTCGGGCAATACCGACATGGAGTTGGGCACAGAACAGACCTTGGGGTATGTCGCGATCTTCGTTATGAAATTGCGGCCGTTCTTCTCTCCCGTAATTGGCATTCGTATCCTCAGATTCAAGACGTTGGGTTCAAACAAGTGCATTAGTTTGTCTGTGAATCCCTTTACTATGGAATATGACGAGCCGAAAAAGTTGGGGAGAGAGCCCTCATCAAACCCATTCTCCTCTTTGCCAAACGGATGTTCTTCGTCAAATTTAAATATGCAACCGGTTCCTAAATACGTGTAGTGGATGTTTTTCTCTCTGCATATCATCGACATCAATAAGGGCGAATATAAATTGTCGCGGACATTTTCCACCAATTTCCCTTCTTGTTCAAGATAATCAATCGTCGTGTAGACCTTTTCGCCTATTGAGCCATGAGTTCTCCCAATAAATGAAACTACGTGGGTTGGGCTTACCGAGGCGATTTCTGCCAACAAGGTCTCATAATTGTCTGCTCTAGAAGCGCCTACAACAAACTTGGTGTTGTTCTCTTTCAGTACATTGATGAATTGTTGACCGATCCAACCTTTTGCTCCATATACCAAGACATTCATTGGATTCATTGAATTCTCTATATATTCATGCATATAAAATTATCTACAAACGTTCTTTTTATACCTTTATTATTCAAATCGGTATAATCTACTAGATTCAAATAGGGGTTTTTATATTTCAATTCTGGGAACTTGTTGTTTAATCTCTCGCCGAATTCTTTACGTGGTTGGTGGATTCCAAAATAATCTTCTTTGTAAATGGAATGTAGTGCGAAATGCGCGGAGTCTTCGTCATCGCCAATTTTAAGGCCTAGCTTTATGCAACCTATCGTGAAATAAACATCTTCCGAATCTTCTGGCAGTCCCTTTGAAAGTAGGTTCGACCAAGCGGATGGTGTTGGCGGATATGCTTCTATTACTTTTAACATGTCTGCCCGTTTACGCAAAGATAATCCACCATTCAAGTTTTTGTGGGGGAGGTTAATATTATCGCGCTCTAGTTCGTACCAGTCATAAGACATGTTTCCTGCAATATAACTTACATTCTTTTTTATGAAATAATCAATCGTGTATTTTCCCTCGTTTATTAACCAGCAATCTGCTTGGGTTGTTAATACAAACTCACCTTCCAACGATTCCCATAGTTTTTTCGACTTCAGGAAATCACTATACTCGCAATGATTTGGAAAATTGTTTACGTCCAAAGCACGGACTTCTACATCCCTGTGTAAATCTGTTGTCGCCCAATAATTCTTTGCGTCCTTGCCACAATAAAATACATAGTTCCAGTTTTTGCCCAACGTCTCTCTGAATTTATTTATTATAGATGCTAAACCTGGCAACTTTCTCGGTTCTACTATCAACATGGTGTTTTTCGCCATTGATATAGTTTTATTATTATTGGATATATTCTATTTTAAATTTTTACGATGTTGTGGTGTGTGTGGGCTGTGGGATGTGGGATGTGGGAGCTTTTTAATGGATAGTTTTTTCAATAAAAAATTCAATAAAAAAAATGATTTCAATTTGTTATATTTCCATAGGGAGCATCAATTATTTATCAATTATGAAACTTATTCGGTTCCCACTTATGTTGGAGAGGTCCCAGTTGGACCACAAGGAATACCAGGAGGAAGGCGTCTCCTGGTGTTGCGACAATGAGCTTGCCGGCCACGCTGGAGGCATCATTGCCGATGAAATGGGTTTGGGCAAAACCATTACCATGATTGGCGTGTTGCTTGAGAACTTTCGCACACGTACTCTCGTCGTCTTGCCTGTCGCGCTTATTGAGCAGTGGGCCGCACAAGTATACAGGCTTGTTGGACACAAGCCCCTTATCTACCACGGACGTGGCAAAAATGTGGACATGGAGACCATTCTCAAGGCGCCCCTCGTGCTTACCACATACGGAATGATTAACATCAACCCCAAAAAGGCGGAGGTTGAGCGCGCCGATTCGCTCTTGCACAAAATCCGTTGGGATCGTGTCATCTTTGACGAGGCGCACCATATGCGCAATTCTCGCGCTGGGCGCCATGTCGGTGCAAGCATGTTGCAAACCGAAATTCGCTGGCTTGTAACCGGCACTCCCGTTCAAAATAAAAAGCGAGACTTTTATAGCTTGTGCATGCTATTGAAAAAGACACCCGATGAAGTCGTTGAGCGTTTCATGTTGCGACGCACCAAGGCACAAGTCGGCATTTGCATTCCTGACTTGAATGCACATAGCTCTTCTGTCGCTTGGTCGCACCCAGGGGAGAAGGAGTTGGCGGAGGAAATTCACTCGGCGCTCCAATTCAGCAACGTCTCCATGGAGAAATCTAGCTGTATAGGGCAAATGATTTGCGACACGGAGGATGACAACAAACGTCGCCTTGTTATGCTCATGCGTGCCAAACAATCTTGCACGTTGCCGCTTCTCATTGCCCCGCAAATTCAACGTCTTGTGGATACTGGGATTATTGACCGCGAACATCCGTTTTCACAGGCGATGCACAGCAGTAGCAAGATGGATGCGCTTGTGGATTGCGTCGTTGCGCGTAAAAATAATGGCAATGGAAAGCTCATCTTCTGCACCTATAGGCAAGAGATTGAAATAGTTGCAAAGCTGTTGCGCGAAGAAGGCATGGTCGTTGCAACACTGGATGGACGCACCAAAAAGAAGGAGCGCAGTGAAATTTGCAGTGGCAATAGCAAGTATCAGGCAGTCGTCTTGCAAATCCAGACGTGTTGCGAAGGCCTCAATCTTCAAGCACAATTCAGCGAGGTCTACTTCATGACGCCGCACTGGAATCCGTCCATTGAAGACCAAGCCGTTGCAAGATGCCACCGAATCGGGCAAACCAAGCCGGTTGAGGTATTCCGCTTCACCATGTCTGCGCACGAGTTTACGCCCATCAAGGATTCTGTGTTGCGCCCCATTACGTTTGATAATCATGTTGTGCGCGTTCAAGATAGCAAACGTGTCTTGTCTTCTGAGGTTTTGCCTGATGCTGTTGCGGAAGCGTAGTTAGTTAGTAGTTAGTTTATAGTTTGTAATTCATATTTAAATAATTCCACCATATTTAAATAACTCTTTTCTCTTATTTGTTTTCTTTTCCTAAAATGTTAACAAAATTGAAAAAAAATTGAAATTAATTTCCGGTTTATTCAAGTATAACATCTATTATTGCGCGTTTATATCAATTTAATTAAAATGTCCGCCACACCCGCTACCGCACCCGCCCGTCAGCCATCCTCTTGCCAAGTCTGTTTTCAGCCTGGCCATTGCTATCGTAATTGCAGCGACCCAACTATTGAGGCAGCGCATCTTCAAGGCGTTGAAATGTACAAGCAGTTGTTGATGTCTCATAACGACATTAGACGCCAAGAGAATGTGCAAATTTGGTGCACGAATCTGTCGCGTGGCATGATGCGCGTTTTGTTGGCTCGCTATACCATTCCTCAGGTTCTATCTGAGTTTGAATCTATCCAAGCCTGGCGCACATGGAGAGCTCAGACCAGCTTGACTGACCAGATATATATTCCTGCGCGCCTATCCATTCAAGGACTTGCAAACCTAGATGAACTTCGTTGCATGATTGATATTGCCTACACCAATTTGGCGCAGGAAATTATCCTTACTGATATTGATTCTATTGAAATCATGGCTGCGAATGACCATATTGCGCAAATGCGTAGCGCGTTTATCTTGATTGGCAGAAATCTGAGACATGCAAACCTTACTGGTGATGGCGTGCAAAATTATGCACAAGATATTATTCATTATTTGGAGACCATTATTCAGCAGCAAGAAGCGCGCTCTATGTTTCCAGCCGTTCCTGTGCCACTTATGCGTCAAGAATATCTTAACGACCCGTTGCCACCTATGGTACACATTCCCATGCCGCGCCCTGCGAGGGTTCTTGATGAACCTCCTGGCTTTATGCCATTGCGCGTTCGTGGTGCTCAAAATCAAAGGCAACCCACCTTCACGATTGATTTGCGTCTTTCTGCGCCTGTTGCGGATGCTACTGCCGCGGACCCTGTCCAGTGTGGCATTTGTTGGGACGAGCTTAATGATGAACGTCGTATTATCACCAATTGCAATCACAATTATTGCGATGGATGCGTCACCTCTCAGCTTGATTCTATACGTGCCAAATATCGCAGGAGCGGTGATATTTGCCGATATTTAGATTTGAACTGCGCGCTGTGCCGTCAAAATGTGCATACATTGTCGCACAACATGTCCGATGACGCCAAGATCCGCGCCGTCAAGGATGTTCTTTATCATGGTTCTGATCCGCAGATCGATGTTGCTTTATAAAACAAACTAAAACAAACAAACAAAACTAAAACTAAAATTGGGTTATTGGGGACCCTTTTTTATCTTCTGCTTCTTCTGCTTCTGCTTCTTTTGTTTCTGCGGCTTCCGCGTCTGCTTCTTTTGCTTCTTTTTCTTGTTCCGCCTTTCTTACTTGAGGGGTTGGCCTTGCGGTGGGCTACAGGTTTCCTCATTTCTTTGTACATATTACTTATCGCTTCATCAAATCGTCTTTCTTCTGCTTCTTCTTTTTGTTGTTCTTCCGATTTTGGATGCCAAGCTTTTGTATTTTTCAAGTGTCTATCATCCTTAATTCCTTCATTACGGAGAGCTTTACCTGCATAACGGGATAATTCATATGGAGATATATTTCTCATCTCTGGCGATCCTCTACCAGTTGGACCATATAGTTTTTCACCAACTGCTTTGCTCATGGCGTCCTCTTCCATTGTCGCACGAGCTTTTGTATTAGGTAATTTTTCGTTAAGTTCTAACATATCAATGTCGTCAACATATAAATCGTCATAGTCATCGCGACTCATTATTATAATATATAAAGAGAAAAATCCAATTATTAAGAGTGTTGTGGTAGTTTTATTTGCTCAATATCAAACGCGTCTTATCTTTGTCGTCGTGTACTTCTTTTCTTTCTGCTTCTTCTCGTGGGGTTTCTTCGTCGTCTTCTACTTCTTATTCCACCTACTTGGTTTTCTTTCTTTTTTTTGCTTTTTAAATATCGCTCACTTCTAAGCTCCCTCTTTCGCTTAAGTTTTTCTTCTGCACTCATTTCCCTAATAGGATATATGCGATAAGGGGATTCTATACGGAGATGTTCGCCAGTATGTATGTTTTCTTTTTGAAGGGCGTTAAAACCAAGTTGTTTAAAATCTGGTGGAGGTGTATTTGCTTTTTTACGTTTCTTTACCTCACTCTCCATCTTACGCCCATATCCTTGCACTCCAAATATGTCATACGCACCAAGAGGATAACCACGCTTGTTTACTTCTTCCTCCATCTCTGCACCATAACCAGTTGGTCCAAAATACTTGTCTGAATATCCTGAGATGTCATCGTTTGCAGATGAAGTCTCCTCTAGTTCAGACATATCTTCCAAATCAATGTCTTCATCTTCCCATTGGCGTTTCATTTATATAATATAGAGAGAAAATCTCCATTTATCAAGAGTTGATTTTGTGGTTTTATTTGCTCAATATTCAAACGCGTGTTTAGCGCCTTCGTCGTCTGGTGCTTCTGCTTTTTTTGCTTTTGCTTCGTCGGCTTTTTTTGCTTCTTGTTCTTTTGCTTCTTCTCCCGCCTTTTTTTGTTGGTGCCCACATTCCCCGCTTCTTCAGAATCTCTATAACACGTTGCTTTACTGCATCTGGACTCATAATTAACTTTGTGGGTGTTATTTCGGCAGCCATCACATCGAGCATCTCATCAACAGCTTTCTCTAGCTCGGCCTCGCTCATTTTATGACACTCACTCATTATATATTATACAAGGATAAAACTATTATGAAGAATTGTTTTGGTGGGTGTTGTTGTTGTTATTCCGTTAACCAATCTATTATATCTTGTATCGTCGCATTCTTCTTATTGAAGTCTGGGCTCAATATTTCCGCAACATAGGGCGCATTTAATTGTCTTAAATCTCCTTTTACTGAAGGGGGCATATTTTTTGAGTTTGAATGTAGCCGTTTATATTCAAGTAATCTGCGTTTATTTATGTCGTCTATGAATGCCTTCACGTCTGGCTTCATTTTGGATTGGATATTCATACTATTGGGACTGGTAAGTAGTAGCATGGCGTAGGTATTTAGAATTGCGGGGGATAGTTGAAGAGTTATCTCGTTGGGTGGTGTCGCCTCTATCATTTTCTTTATGCATTCTTCGCTGGAATGACGATACGGAACTAGCAGTATGCTCGGTACATTGGTTTGAGTTGTTGGTGTACCGCCTCTTTTTCTTCTTTGGGTTCTTCTTCTTCTTCTACGTGTTTGTTTTTGTAGTTGTCTTCTTTTTTTGTATTTAGTTCTTCTATGTGTTTTTGCCATATATAGTATGTTGTTAAAAAATATTCGTTTGTTCTGTTTTCTAATTTTATAGTAAAATAACAAATGAACGAAAGATTGGCAGACTCTTTATTGAAACATATTAATATTAAGAGTGTTTATTACTATAACGAAAATTTTAACGAAGCTGGACGCGTTGATGATAAATTTATACCTCAATGGACTAAATTTGTGGCAGGAAAAAATGATCGCCCGCTTATTGCCAACAATGACTTACTAGGAGATCCAATATTTGCAGTTGTTAAAAAGCTGTTTATTAATTTTACATTGTTTGATGATGTAGCTACACCTGATAACATATTTACTCTTGTATACAAGGAAGATGAGGTGTTTGATACGAAAATGGTGCTTGCGCATATGCTTGAAGACCGAGCAAAATTTGTTAATATGGAGAAATTTGATAATAAACTCAAATGTGTTCCCTACCCGTTTTCCCATGTAGTTATTGACGGATTTCTTCAATCCGATAAATTGCCCAAAATATTGTCAGAAGTGAACAAGTTGCAGGATGCGGACGCTCAGTCCAAATATACTGATGCGTCGTCTCCGTATGAATTCAATAAGTATGCCTTCAATTCTAACTATGGGTCGTATCTCAGAGAACTTTTTGTTGAGCTCAATAGTCCCGAATTCATAAAGCAGATTGAACAGATTACGGGTGTGAACAATATTATTTGCAATGAACTTTCTTTGCATGGGGCGGGTATACATCGAATTAAATCAAAGGGGTTTTTACAACTCCATACAGATTTTAACACGTATCATTCAAAAAATCGTATGCTTGACCGACGTATAAATCTGTTGATCTATTTGAATCCCGACTGGAAGGCGGAGTACAAGGGTGAGCTATGTTTGTGTGATAAAAATACAAATACATGTGCGAAAAAGATTGAGCCTATTTTGAATCGATGTGTCATTTTCAATACCACTAGTTCCAGCATACACGGACACCCTGAGCCATGGAATGCGCCTGACCATATTGCTCGTCAGTCTATTGCGGTGTATTATTATACGGAAAATACTCAAGGCGATAAGGATATCGACTTTGAGGGAGAGCCGCCACGTGGGACAACATGGTATCCAAATATTAATGTATCTACCAAACCGAAGCAAATTTTCTATGTTTAGTGCCTTTTTTTCAGTAGAGTAGTGTTGGGTTGGGTTGCGGGGATGGGCGATGGGGTCAGGTTGGGATGGGTAGGAATATATTATATGCCTAATATAATATGCTCTTTAGAGTTATTGAACATTATGATGATTTACCTCAAGAAGAAATAATATATATTGAATCACCGAAAAATGAATGTTTGCTTTGTTTGGAAATTAATACAGATGATAAATTGGTGCCCGTTGATTTGAAAACACAGCAAGTCTATTTGAAAATGTGTAATTGCGGAGGCTGGTTCCATATAACGTGTTTGCAGGAATGGTACGACGTATCTAAAAGTTGCCCAATATGTCGTGTGTATATGAAAAAACGTTATGATTATGATTATGATGTGAAACATTTTGTCTGGGCGTTTGTTGTGTTCTTTGTGCATTTTTGTAATATGTTTTGGTTCTTTCTTGTTTGGGGTCTAGTTGGAGTGCTTGGTAGTTATAACGTCTATCTTACATATGCATCTTAGCGGAGGTTGCGCTACCTCCGCCTTTTTTGCATTCTTCTGCTTCTTCGTTGCTGCGTTTTGCGCAAGGTTTTGGATTTTGATTTTTTGTTCCTTCTTCGCGCGCGTCGTCTGGTTTTTCGCGCTCCCCCTGCTAGGGTCAGTCTAGAACCTGCATTATCCAAATCAAAGAAATCCTTTGATTGATGTGGGTCGCCTATGGTTAGAAGAGAGATAGTTTTAGTTACATATGTTTTTAAAAAGTTTTGAAGCCCCATTCTTTTTACTCGTTTCATACAGAAGACTGGTTCAGGATTATCCACAAGGTTGTCTATGTCTGCTGTATCGCAACCATCAATGTCGGTGTGCACCTTCTTGCAAATCATTTCCAACGTCTTAAATATATCATCATCCATTGAGCGTCTTAATGCCATTTCGGTCAGAGGCTCTCTTTCTTTAACTACACCAAACGGCGCGAATGGTTGAACTATGACGCAGTTTTCTTTGTTTGCTTTGTGTGTTATATTTTTATGTAAATCGTCGACAATAAATGTGTTGAAACTGCTAAGATAAGGGAACATATTGTAAACTACGTTCAAGTCCTTGGGATGGTCTGTCATGTCTTGATCGCTTAATAGAAACAAAAAGAAATTCTTAGGTAATTCTGCATATTTGATTATTTCATTTGCAATATCTTTGCAATAGTCTGCATCGGAATATGTCCATAGTCCAACTTTGATTCGGCTATGATTTTTCTTGAAATATGTGAATAACTCTTTCAATTTAGGACGGAAAATGATAATGTGTCCACCCTTTTCTACATATTTGAACATGGCTTTTTCTTCATCAGATAATATGTCCCATACACGCGCCCTGTGTTTTGAGTGTATGAATTGGATTAGTGTTTCATCTATGTCAAAGACTACGCACATTTTTTTTCTTTCATCCATTGTCGTATAATATGTTGAGAATATATTTGTTGTGTAAAATACAAGAAAAATGTTTGCTTGTGTTTTATTTTGTTCAAAAAAAGAGAATAGAATTTGAGTTGAAGAGAGAAGATGGGGATACTCTGCACTCTGCCACCCACACCCCACAACCCACTATCTCCCACCACCCACAGGTCCCACCCCAACCCCATCGCCATTCGGCACACCATACGGACATGGTATAATCGCTGTTCCTGGGGACCAGAAATGAGTGGCAAATTGAGATATGAGTGGCAAAACGGACGCGCCGGGATGGGGGGCAAAATTTAGGCGCGGATGGGAGGGCGATATGCACCCAAGACGGAAATAAATGTTTTCTGCGTATTGTATATAATTGATGTCCCATACCGGCCACAAAGTAGATGTCTGGAGACCTTCTATCGCAACTCAACCATTCAGGGCAAAGATCGCCGCAAAAGGCTCCCACGCCGAACGCTTTCAGTCTGCAGTCGACCGCGCAGTACAAGAAACCATGCGGGCGAAACATATCAAGCTCGCATCGTCTCCCAAACGCAGCAAGGGTGGGCGACGTCGCACTCTTAAACGCGGTGGTAAGTATTGCAAGAAATATGGGGGGCGCAAGTCCAAGAAGTGTGGTTGCTCATTGTTCTCCTTCCGCTAGACTGCACTCTGCACTCTGCACTCTTCACCCTTCCAACAAGCACACCGACCCTTCTGACTTTTGAATTCAGATAGTAGAGAGAAAATACTCCCTACTATCACATACCCCACAACCCACACCCCCACACTCCAGAAATGAGTGGCAAATTGAGATATGAGTCGCATTATGATACTATGCTAATATGCTTATAATATGCCGCGTCTATGAAGATGGCCAGCAGCATCGGGAACTGCCAGCTGTTGTAAAACCCTGCGTAGGTTGTATCCTTAAAGATGATCGTCGCAACAAATATATATCCTGTTCCTATTACTGCAACCAATAGGGCCAGCAATATCAGACGCACCAATAAACTTCTAAACCGCATATAACAATACTTGTTAAAATATTTTTCAGGGGTGGTGGAAACTTTGTCCCACAACGACCGACCGCGCTATACCCTACATGACTTGTATATGCAATATATCACCACTATTGTCGGCACGATATGAATAAAATATATGTGCGTTATTGTTGAACGATAATAGGCGTATTCTCTCTCACTTGTTCCCTCCTTCGTGTAAGCCAACGAAAAATATTGGGGCACATTCACACCCTTCAATACATCATATACACGCCTTTTCACTTGATAGTATAACAATATCTCATTCACTACAAATACACACAATATTATTACTAGCGTTATACACCATAACCTTCTATCCTCTTTATTGAATCTTCTACTATCTATCCAAGTTATACGCAACAATATTAAGCATGCTATTATTATATCTATCGCCTTTATTGCGCTAAATCTTTTCACGTCCGACCAATTTAAATAACTCACTACCGACTGCACAAATGCTAGCAACGCTATTACATAGTATTCATTTATCGCCGCAAAAATACTCCCTACCATTATGAATATTGAAGAATAACAACCATATCTTGATATATCTATCGGGATTAATTGCGATTTGTCTTCTATATACATATTATATATTACACCCTATAAATTATTTACACACACACACTTTATCTACCCTTCTATTTGGAACTCCAGAAATGAGTGGCAAATTGAGATATGAGTCGCAAAACAACCTCCCTACTTCTCTCTTCTATTCTCGTTCAAGAGAGAAAAACATACCCTTTCATCTTGGGTTCGGTGCACACTGCACATTCGCGGCATTCGCCCCTTTTGATCGCCGATGTCGTCTCTCTTCTATTCTCGTTCAAGAGAGAAAATACCCCTTCCTGGGAAGTCCAGAAATGAGTGGCAAATTGAGATATGAGTCGCAAATCATTTTAAGATATTATGCCCTTATTATATATGAAGTCTCTCTTGAACGACCTACTATCCAGCCATGATAAACAATCCATTTGGAGAGAAAAACAACTCCACATTTTCTATCGCTCGGGACGACCCATCTTCAATATTGATCAAAGTACTATGCATATTCGCGCGCACAATAATCCCTACTTCTTTCCTGATCCTCTTATCGTACAACGCACACCTAGACCTATCAAACGCAACGACGACGATGATGAGAGAAAAAAGAATTCTTATATGATTACTAATAAATTATCTAATAAAACTAACTAACTACTCTTGCACCTAACCACTGCTTAACTACTCGTTCATTACTATTGTCTGCATCTCTTCGTTCCAAACACCCACCTCTTCTTGTGTCTCCATGCTGTAGATTACGCCATTTGAGTCGCGCAACCACTTCACCCCATTGTGCTCAAAACGCTTCACCGCTACCTCCACCTCCACCTCCTCTATCTCTTCTTCCTGCAATTCCCCCTCTTCCAGCGCAGGCGGAACCATCACTGCAGGGGAAACCACCTTATCCACCTTATCCACCTTCTCCTTCTTCGGCGCCTTCTCCTTCTTCTCCTTCGGCGCCTTTGGCTCTTTCGGTGCCTTCTTCGCCTTCGGCGCCTCCTCAGCAACTACGACGTCGGTTTTGGGCTCTTCGGCAATCACTACGTCGGCTTTGGGCGCCTTCGCCTTCTTTGCAGGGGAAACCCCCGCACCCCCGCCTGTAGCCTTCTTTGCTTCCTTTGCCGCCTTTGCCTCCGCCTTCTTCGCCTCCTTCGCTGCTTCCTTTGCCTCTGGCGTATTCTTCGCAGCCTTCAGTGCCAATGCCTCCGCCTTCTTCGCTTCCTTCAGTGCCAATGCCTCTGCTTTTTTTGTTTCCTTTAGCGCCAATGCCTCTGCTTTTTTTGTTTCCTTTAGCGCCAATGCCTCCACTTTTTTTGTTTCCTTTAGCGCCAATGCCTCCGCTTTTTTTGTTTCCTTCAATGCCAATGCCTCCGCTTTTTTTGTTTCCTTTTCACCACCCACCACCACCAATTCTAGCTCACGACCACCACCCAACTCCACTCCACCACTCAGCCCCGATAACCAGTCCACCTCACGCACCACCTTCTGACGCACCGGACGACCCCTCTTTACACCACCCAACACCTCTGACACTGACACTTCTGATGACATTCTTGATGACAACGACATTCTCTTTTATTTTCATTCTATATTTACACCTATTTTCATTTCAATTTTTTTTACACAGCCACCTTTGGAAAGGTGGCGCCAAACCCCACACCCTATTTA
>Ga0247723_1001086_pt1 | contig 16467 bp, 38 predicted proteins | sample MSEWelMarce5H_FC_FD_189079 | JGI IMG/M metagenome (GOLD analysis project Ga0247723, IMG submission 189079) | Subsurface sediment microbial communities from gas well in West Virginia, United States - MSEEL Well Study Marcellus 5H_FC | ecosystem: Environmental > Terrestrial > Deep subsurface >...
GGGATACCGAAGTGATGTGCATGCGTTGTTCTACACAACGAGGAAGGAGGAATTGCCTGTAATGAAGCTGTACATGGACGAGAACTTCCCCAAGGATGCATCGTTTTTTGCACTGGAGGAGATAGACAGCAACGCCATCTACGGGTACGAGCTGGTGCTTGAGCAAGTGAAGTGGTACGAGTCCTACGAAGACGTGAAAGCGTTCGATGCGTTCAAGACAAAGTACCTAGACCTGATAGCGGAGCAAGAGCCGGGCAAGCAATGGTGCTTTGAGTTTGTCCGCGTAGGCGAAGAGGTTGAGGATACTGAGTTTGAGCAGAACGACTCAGCGTACGTGCTGAGTGTGAGTAGGAAGATTGAGTGTGAATATTAACGAAGGAGTTAGAGATGAATGAAGAACGGAAGCTACAGAAGTCGAAGATTGCGCTGATGCGTAATCCGAAGTTCGCCCTGCTGTCGGGCATCCTGATGGTGGGTAAGACCAAGGTGGTGGATGGACTGCCGACTGCGTGCACCAACGGACGGGACGAGATGTATGGCCGCGAGTTCGTCAAGAGCTTGAGTGACAGGGAGTTGAACTTCCTCGTAGCACACGAGGGGTATCACAAGATGTACCGGCACATGACCACATGGCGCAAGCTGCACGACGAAGACCACGACCTAGCCAACCAAGCGTGTGACTACGTCATCAACATCCAGCTATATGACCTAGACCCGCACGAGTTGGTGATTGCTATGCCGAGGTATACGGAAGGGCCGCGCAAGGGTGAGCGCATGGGCCTGTGCGAGGAACGGTTCCGAGGTATGAACGCCAAGCAAGTCTTCGACATTCTCAAGCAGGAGAAGAAGGAGGGCGGTGGCCAAGGCGATGGTGACGATGACGGTGAGGGCGGTGGCCAAGGCGGTGGTGGGTTAGACGACCACGACTGGGCTGGTGCGAAGAACATGACCGACGCCGACAAGAAGGAGTTGCTCAAGGAGATTGACCAAGCAATCCGTCAAGGCATGATGGCGCATCAAAAGATTGCGGGAACTGGCGCAGGGGGCATCGACCGCGAACTCGAAGGCTTGCTTGAACCCAAGGTGGATTGGCGCGAGGTGCTACGTGAGTTTGTGAAAGCCACATGCAATGCCAAGGATGCGAGTAGCTGGCGTAGGCCCAACCGTAGATTCTTATCCACAGGCGTGTATATGCCTAGCATGATTGGTGAGAAGGTCGGCCATCTTGTGGTTGCCATCGACACATCGGGCTCCATTGGTGGCAATGAGTTGGCTGAGTTCTTGTCCGAGGTCAAAGGTATCGCCGAGGAGGTCAGCCCCGAGGTGGTGGACTTGTTGTACTGGGACAGTGCTGTGGCAGGGCATGAGGTGTACGAGAGTTCTGCGGTATCCAGCATCACGCAAAGCACCAAGCCCCGAGGCGGTGGTGGCACGAGCCCAAGCTGTGTATCTGCGTACCTGAAGGAGAAGAACATCAAGCCCGAGTGCATCATCATGTTGACCGATGGCTACGTGGGCAGCGATTGGGGTTCCGATTGGACAGCCGAGGTACTGTGGTGCATCGTAGGTGGTAACACCGAGGTCGCACCGAACGGGAAGACCATCCATGTCAACGACTGAATATGGCTACGACTCCAGTTGGAGTGACCCGAGGATGCCTGACTTTAGGTTGTGGCAGTACGAGGTTAGGTATGCGTTTAACCCCGCCGGGTATCAAGTGGTGAAGCAAAGCCTTCTCCACAAAGATGTTGCTGAGATATTAGTAAGTGGCCTGACGAAGGAAACGGCTGATGGCTACATCAAACTTTTGAAGGGGGAGTGATGGCAGTACCAACGGGGAAAGTGGAGTGGCTTACTGAAGGTCTCAACTCAGAAGGGTTATACCGAAACTACGGCGTAGTACAGCGCGGGTCTGACTACAGATGGGATGTGGTGTACGGCAGGACGTGGTGGAACAAGACCGAGTGCGAGCGGATAGCAACAGTGGACAGCCGCGATGCGGCAGTTGGATTTATCAAACTTTTGAAGGAGAACTGAAATGAGTATTAGTAGTAGCGCATTGTTAGTGGAGTTGAACATCAGCGTGTGGCCTGCGTCGAAGATTGACCGCGAGATTACCGACAAGGTAAACAACGATGCGGGGGCGGTACGTGGTGCGTCACAGACGAAGAAGAATCTGTTTGCAGGTACTAGCCTACGCAAAGACATCTCAGACTTTGCTGCACGGGTTCGGCTGTATCACAACAAGCACACGCTGCCGTGGGCTGACAAGGGTGAGCGGATGTTGCCGACGGCGTTGTTCATGGAATACAAGCAGACCATGAATGGGTTCGAGCAGACGTTCGACATGATGTGCAACAACTTCTACGTCGAGTACCCGAGGCTGGTTGCTGACGCGCCGACTGCGTTGCGAGGGCTGTACAAGGCTGAGGACTATCCCGACATCGACACGGTGAAGACCAAGTTCGGGTTCCGCCGTGCGGTGAAGCCTGTGCCCGAGGCTGGTGACTTCCGACTGGACATCCCTGCGTATGACTTGGAGGAGATGAAGGCCGAGTTCATTGCACAGCAGGAGAACAAGTTGGCTGAGGCGATGCGTGAGCCGTGGGACAGACTGCACAAGATGCTGGTCGGCATGTCTGAGAAGCTGACAGACCTTGAGGGCGAGGATGCGAAGAAGCGGTATCACGACACGCTGATTACCAACCCCATCGAGTTGTGCGCGTTGCTGACCAAGCTGAACGTGACGAACGACCCTGCGCTGGAGGAAGCACGTAGGCAGGTAGAGCTAACCATGATGGGCACGGACATCGAGAGCATCAAAGAGGATGCGAGTTCGCGCAGTGAGTTGAAGTCCAAGGTGGACGCGATTCTCGGTAAGTTCGAGTGGTAAGAGTAACAACATAGGAGTAAGACATGAACATATTTGAATTCAACAACGTGACGCTGAGCCCCGAGGTGGTCAAGCAGGGTTACAACAAGGGCAACCTGAAAGCCCATACCCTGCTGAAGCAGACGATTGTGAAGCTGGCCCCGATGTATCCGCTGTGGCAGTTCGTAGTGCCGCATGTGAACATGGGTGACGAGGTGCAGGTGTTCAAGGTAATGGCAAGTGGGGAGGAGCTTGGCACTATCAGTCGCATGTATCACGGGAAAGGCTATGTTGTCACGGTCAGCAACCACCGCATAACCGAGAGCAGAACACGGGGTAGCGAGTACAAGACCAAGGATGTGGACAAGGCCGTACTCAAGGTCAAGAAAACATTCGCCCCGCGCAACCCGAAAGAGCGGTTAGAAGAAGCGCATAAGGAGGCAAAGCGTTTCCTTCACCGGCAGGAGCATGGTAAAGAACAAGAGCTTTCTACACACAAGTACCGCATCAAAGAGGCAATGCTTTCCTACACGATGGGTGCAGGGTATGAGGGGTTCCTAGCCCATGTCCACACGTTGGAGCCGCGCGTTAGGGACAGCCTACTAGGGAGCATACAAGACCAAGAACAACTACGCATGGAGGTGAAGTCCATCGAGGAGATTCGCCGCCAATTTGATAATGAAATCACAGCTTTGGTTGTGCGTGACTCGGGTAAATACCTAGTTAGAATAAATGACAATGTACAAATTTACGATGACAATACATTGCCTGAGAGCATGAAAGGAAAACTAGGCATGCTCAAGTTAGTGGACGCTGGATTCTTCCTCAGTGACGTAGGTTGCCGAGTGAACGACGAGGTGTTTGTTGTGAAAGCAGATGAAGGAGAGCAAGCATGAAAGTATATGGAGAAGACCTACCCAAGGTAGTGATGAAGAGCTACGAAGAAATAGCGGAAGAGATGGGCATGACCCTGACACCTGAGATGCGTAAGTTTGCATGGCTTGTTAACCACTACGCCCTAGTTACTTTTTGGGCAAGTGCAAAGCGGCAGATGGAATTGCAGCAGGAAGTATTGCATGGGTTTATGGACAAGGAGCAAGCATGAAATACATCGCTGACTTCTTCGCACTGGTGGGGCTTGTCTGCACCATCCTAGTGGTGGGGTTCTACACGGGCTACACCACATACCAACCCGAGTGCTACACCGTGGCATCCGTATTTACCAAGGAGTGCAAATGATACCGACCTGCAAACTGCGCTTTGTTGAACGTCGCTATTACCACGTTTCCGAGCTGGAATACGAAACGGTCCGCATCCTCCAGCAATGGTGGGAAACGGAAGAAGATGGTGGTAACCCAGTAACAAGAAGTGAATGGTGTCCGGGCGAATGGCGCGACGTACCACTTGAAAAGGAGCAAGCATGATTGCAATGATTAAGCGCGTAATGGCTACGCCCACACCGCTGGAGATGGCCGCGCGAGAACTGGTGCAAGCGCAGCGGGCCAAACTTGAAGCCGAGTCCGCACGCGAGTACGCCTTCTCGATGGTGGGTTACAACGACGCCCGCATAGCCCGGCTGCGCAAGCGCATGAGCGAACTGCAAGGAGAGCAAGCATGAAGTACCGCAAAAAGCCCGTAGTCGTTGAGGCCGTGCAGTGGTTCAAGCACGGCGACCACCCTGAAGTATTGCGGACAGCATATAGCCCAAGCGAGGGATGGATTGACACACTAGAAGGCGGCCACACAGTCACCCCCGGCGACTACATCATCACGGGCGTGAAGGGTGAACACTACCCCTGCAAACCTGACATCTTTGCAATGACCTACGAACCTGTTGAGGAGCAAGCATGACCGACGAAGAGTGGTTGGATGCTGTAAACGTAAGCATCGCAAGAATTAACCATGTCATACGCACATCGGGCGGAAACCACTTTTGGGACATGAAGACATTCAAAGAGATGGTGACTGTTTTGAACGGCCCCCCAAGACCCGCATGGCCCCCTACGAGGGAGCCTTTTGACTACAGAGACTGGCAAAAAAGGAGCAAAGCATGACCGACGACGAAGACGATGACATGATTTTCAATTTTGCGTTTACTGCGGTAGCCATATTCACTGTGCTGTTTGTGGTGGGCAGTGTTGGCGCAATCATATGGAGCTGGCTATGAGACAAGACGAGCGCAAGGTAGTCAACGTAGGCGGGGTATGGAACACGCATCCGCATTGGGCTACGCTGGGTTGGGGTAGCGGCATAGACGCAGGGGTGAAGCGTTTGGAACTCATTGCCGAGGACTGGACGTTCACTTTTAGAGCCGTGGAACAACGATGGCCTGCATCTTGTTATGAACTAGACGGTGCAATGAATTTACACAAGAGGTACGGGCCATGAGAGTACTACGCATAACAGGCAATGACCGGAAGTGGAGCGCAAAGCTGGAGTCGGAGTGGGACAGGGATGACCGACACCACAAGGATGCAATGGCTGCGTTTGCGGACGACATTCTTGACCTGACCGGCACGCGCAACTACTACCTTGACCGCGATACCTTGCTGGAGCTGTACGACATGTACATGGACTACAAAACGGAGAAAACATGACAACCGTTGTAGATGACTTAAAAGTCACTGCGCATGTGGAAGATGGCTGCAAGTGCCCTAGGTGCTGGCACTACACCTATGTGGGGTTTCTTAACTATGACGGGCTGTGCGACAGGTGCTGCCGTACGTTGATTGACCACTACCCCGACCATGAGAGCGTGCCGCACATCATTGACAACTGGAACAAACAGAAGGAGCAACTATGAAAACTGAAGAAGACGAAGCGTTCGACGAGCTTGCGAAGAAGCAAGGCATGTGGGGCGGTGGCTTTCAGGCCAAGCGTGCAGCGGCTGCGGACAAGTTGCAGGACGGTAAATGCAAATGCGTATGCCATGATGGATGCGCTGCTTGCAGGCAAATGGCACAGCCAGCGCAGGAGCCTAATTATTGGCTTGGATATGGATTGCAAGCGCATGCAAAGAAGCCGTTTGAAAACGCCACTGCTCTTTACACCGCCCTACCAAAGCGCCCGTGGGTAGAGCTGACGGGTTTTGAGCAAAAGGAGTTAATGGCAATGACACCGCGTGAGGCAGTATTTGCAACTGAAGCCAAACTCAAGGAGAAGAACAATGGGTAAAGATGAAGCATTGAAACAGGCGCTTGAGGCGTTGGAAAAAATAGCGTATGTCACAGCGATGAATTATGAATACCAACGATGGGCAAGAGAAGCCATCACCGTCATCACAGCAGCCTTGGCACAGCCAGCGCAGGAGCCAACAGGGATGCTGCACATTGAACGGCTAGACAAATGGCTTGATGCTAGTTTGAAGGAGCGCAAGCAGCGCGAATGGGTAGGGCTGGCATCAGAAGACCGACTATGCGCTAAGTACATGCAAGAAGCGCCTGATGGCATTGAGTCTGTGATTGATTACATCGAAGCCAAGCTCAAGGAGAAGAACAATGGGTGAGCCAATCCTTGGACACCGCAACAACGGTGAGCCGATTTATGAGACCAAGAATGGCTACGTCTACACGGCTGCTTGCATTGTTTGTTGTAAGTGCAACGCCTTAATCCGGGGCATGGGCGGGCCGCAGCACGGCAGCTTCTGCGTACCCTGTTATGAAGCCAAGATGAAGGAGAAGAACAGTGATTAAGGAAGACAACATCCACTCATGCAGCTACTACTGCCGTCGCCCCGAGTGCATCAAGGCGCAACGGGATGAACTGCGGGACACGCTGAAGTCAAAGGGAGAAGAACACCTTGGCGCTTTTGCCGATGGGTGGAACTCGGCCCTCAACATGGCGGCTATGCGTATCAACGAAATCAAAGGCTTTGAGAAAGCTACGCAAGATAGTTTTGCGGTGTTCATGCAGGGGCTAAAGAAATGAAGCCCTACGGAAGCACAGTTGCCGACATCCTCAAGGTGTTGGAAACCGTTGGCCCTATGACGCGCAGCGAAATATGCCACCAACTAGGACTCGACCGGATGAACTGCTCGGCGGTGATAACCCGCATGGCGAAAGCTGGGCCGAAGACACCAAGGCGTTTGCATATTTCAGGCTACACGCATGACAGTGAGCACGGTAGGTGTTACCCCCGCGCTATCTACGACTTGGGTGACAAGCCCGATGCGAAGAAACCGAACCGGCAAGAGAACCGGAGAGAAGCCCGTAAGCGCAGCGACAAACGCCGTGCCGTGCACAACACGATGAATTTTGTATTTAACCTTGCAGTACCGCGCCGACTGTATCGACCGTCTAACCAACCGAAGGAGTAAGCATGCTAAGTATCGAACATCAACAAATGCTTGTATGGGCAGCACGCCCCAAGCGTGAGGACTTCAACATCGACAACGCGGAGCTGAACGAAGTCATTGAGACCATCCGTAAGTCAGCACCGGATGAGTTCCACAGTGGAGCCACGGTGCGAAGCCGCAAGTTTTACGACGAGCCAAGGAGCGAACTGCTTACCCCCAACAACGGCTACGTGCGTTCACGTAGGTCTAACGTCTACTAGGAGAAAACAAATGGCAACCGGAATCGAACACCTGAAACTTACACCAAAGCGCAAAGGACGAGGCCCCAGTAAGAAGCCTGCGTTGTTTGCCACGAGCCTGCGTCTACCAAGGAACGTGCTGGACTATTTCAGCACGCACCACCCGTACACAAAGCAGGCCAAGATTCGAGAAATTCTTACCGAGTACGTAACCAACCAACAAGGAGTTAGCAATGGCAATCCATAAAAACAGCGCGGCACACAAAGTCCGCGAGTACAGGAAACTGAACCCCCAAGCAACGGCTGAAACAGTAGCCAAAGACCTAGGCATAAAGCCTAGCATTGTGCATAGCACGAAGCACCGAGACAAAAAGTTTGGGACCCCTAAGCGCAAGTACACGAAGCGGGCTAAGACGTTTGTGCTGAACCCACAACAAGTAATGGCGATGCAAAAAGTACCCGAAGGTAAGTGGACACCGGTAGCTGTGGTTTCAAGCAACACCCCGTTCGACCCAGCATTGCCCATCACGATGGAAGAGCCCAAAGCAGATATGGTCAACCACCCGCCCCACTACAAGGTCGGCGGTATCGAGGTCATCGACTTCATCAAGGCTAAGCTGACACCCGAGGAGTTCCGTGGCTACCTGAAAGGCAACGTGCTGAAGTACACGAGCCGAGCAGGTCACAAGGACGATGCGGGGCAGGACATCGGCAAGCTGGTGTGGTACGCAACCAAGCTACAGGAGGCCCAAACGACCTAGCGTATCTAGGGAAAACCCCAACCGCCTTCGGGCGGTTTTTTGCGTCTATTGTTGACAAAGTCCAATAGTGTGCTACAGTGGGGGCCTGAAAACTACTGGAGCATTAGATGGCAGCAACGCCTGAACTAGGGTACAATACTCCTGAACCTTGGAGAAAATTATGACCCCTGAACAACGTGTTAATTGGATGGCGGCGCGTACTACGCATGGCGGCTATTTGGGCGGTAAGGAACGGCCTGAACACTACACTTGGCGCACTATGGTTGCTCGGTGTACCAACCCTAACCAAAGCGCATACGAGTACTACGGTGCTCGGGGTATAAAAGTCTGTAAGCGATGGTTAAAGTACGAAAACTTTCTTGCGGACATGGGGGAACGCCCAAGCTTTGAACACAGTTTGGAGCGAATAAACACCAACTTAGGCTACAAACCGAGCAATTGCCGCTGGGCTACACGTAGCGAACAGCAAAAAAACAAGACATCCACACGGTGGTACTCCAACGGTGTATTTACTGGAACGCTAGTGGAGTGCGCGGCGTTAGTGGGGGTAAGTAAAGAATTAGCGCACTGGCGGTGGAAACAATGGGGTTCTTTTCAAAAGGAGGTTGTATGGCACGAACTCCAGAGGTAGCTGTCAAGGCCAAAATCAAGGCCATCCTCAAAGAGCATGGGGTCTACTACGCGATGCCGATTGGCACGGGGTATGGCAATGCAGGAGTACCCGACTTCCTATGCTGCATCAACGGTAGGTTCTTGGCTATCGAAGCCAAAGCCAACGGCGGCAAGACCACCGCACTCCAAGACAAAAACCTCCGCGACATTGAATCCGCTGGGGGCATCACTTGCGTACTCAACGAAGACAACGTATCCGCCCTTGGGGCCTATCTTAACCTTATGGAGGAGAAAAAATGAGCGAACTATCAGCAGGTGTACGTGCACTACTAGGCCGTATGGAATCCAACCCCGACGAGTTCTATGGGGATGCCAGCAAATGGAACTTCATGTTTGCCGCCAACTTCCGCGATGTGATGACCGAGCCCGAGAAGGGTGCATTGCATGAAGGGCTAAAGAACGTGCGGCGCAAAGAGTTTGACGAGCTTGTCATGCGCAGGATACTGCGGGACGAAGAGAACGAAAAGATGGAGCAGATGCGGTCGTTTGGTGCGGCGCAGATAAGGGCAGAGGGGCAAAAAATTGCTTACGACCAAACCACCACTAGGCAAGGCTTGCTTATCTCCCACCACACCACCACTCGCAACCCGTTCGTATGAATATTATTACGATTGACTTTGAGACCTACTACTCCTCGGACTACGGGCTGAAGAAGTACACCACTGAGGAGTACATACGTAACCCACAGTTTGAGGTTATCGGTGTTGCAGTACAGGTAAACGATGGTGAGCCCAAGTGGTTCACCGGGGATTCCCTCAGCACCTATGCTTTCTTGCAGAACTACGACTGGAGTAACTCGCTTGCGTTAGCCCATAACGCTATGTTCGACGGGTTCATCCTGTCTAACCACTTTGGCATCAAACCCAAGGGGTGGCTGGATACGCTCAGCATGGGCCGTGCACTGCACGGGACAGAGGTAGGCGGCAGCTTGGCTGTGCTGTCCTCCCATTACGGCCTCGGCGTTAAGGGTACGGAGGTAGTCAATGCTATAGGGCTGCGCCGCGAGGCGTTCCCCGCCGACCAGCTTGCACGGTACGGTGATTACTGCAAGAACGATGTGACCCTGACGTGGAAGCTGTTCAATGCCATGAGCGGGGAGTTCCCGCCGACTGAGTTGCGACTCATTGACCTGACCATAAAGATGTTCACCGAGCCGGTGTTGCGGTTGGATAGGGTGGTATTGGAAGAGCACTTGCATAAGGTTAAAACCAGCAAAACGAACATACTGGGGCACTACGACAAAGACGTTCTAATGAGCAACCCAAAATTTGCTCAGACATTGCAATTCTATGGTGTAAGTCCACCAATGAAAAAGAGCCCCACCACGGGCAAGCAGACGTATGCGTTCTCCAAGACCGACGAGGAGTTCAAGACGTTGCTGGAACACGAGAACCCTAACGTGCAAGCTCTAGTAGCTGCGCGGCTAGGTACAAAGTCCACCATCGAGGAGACCCGCACCGAGCGGTTCCTTGGGATTGCCAATCGGGGAGCATTGCCTGTGCCCCTGCGCTACTACGCAGCACACACGGGGCGTTGGGGCGGCGACGACAAGGTGAACCTACAGAACCTGCCGCGTAAGTCAGAATTGAAGTACGCCATCATTCCCCCTGAAGGCTACGTGATACTGGACTCAGACTCTTCGCAGATTGAGGCACGGACGTTGGCATGGCTGGCTGGACAGAATGACCTAGTACAAGCGTTTGAGAACGGCGAGGACGTGTACAAAATAATGGCCTCGGCCATCTACGTCAAGCCTGAAGCTGAGATTACCAAAGACGAGCGGTTCGTGGGTAAGACCACCATCCTCGGTGCGGGGTACGGCATGGGTGCAGCTAAGTTCCAAGCCCAGCTCAAGAACTTCGGCGTTGAAGTCACCCTAGATGAAGCCAAGCGCATCATCGACACGTACCGCACAACCTACCCGCAGATTGTGGCGTTGTGGGGGGCAGCAGGTACTGCGCTCAAGGCAATACTACAGAAGCAGCAAACGTCCCTTGGACGCGGTGGTCTCTTATCCGTTCAGGGTGAGAACGGCATCATCCTGCCGAATGGCTTGCGCTTGAAGTACCCCAACCTGCGGTTGCATGAAACTGAAGAGGGTAAGACCGAAATCGTCTACGACACCAAGAAGGGCAAGGCCACTATCCCCAACCGCATCTACGGCGGCAAGGTGATTGAGAACGTCTGCCAAGCCATAGCCCGTATCATCATCGGTGAGCAGATGCTGATGATTGCCAAGAAGTACCGTGTGGTGATGACCGTCCATGACGCCATTGCCATCATCGTGCCCAAAGCCGAGGCTGAAGCTGCTAAAGAGTACGTTGAACTATGTATGCGCCTACGTCCCCAGTGGGCGCTTGAATTACCTTTGAACTGTGAGGCTGGATATGGAACAAGCTATGGAGATTGTTGACTACGCGAAACCCTGCATGAATGCAGAGCGGGCACTGAAGGACGCACACAACGCTGTGCTTAACAATGACTTTGATTTGGCCTTGGTGAAGACTATGGATGCGCTGGTAAGCGTGCGCCTGATGCAAAACGCACTGCGCCACATGAAGGAAAAGAATGGCTAGGCGGCAGCGAGAAGTCCGTGCACTGCTACACGCCTACCCCGAGGGGTTAACGGCGAAGCAAATTGCCGACCAGCTTGAAGCAGACATTGTGAACATTCACGCTGTATTGAAGCTGATGGTGGACACCTACATCGTGGGTTGGACGGAGGGAAGACCACGGGCTCTATGGGCTGCGGCTGTCATCCCTCAAGACTGCCCCCGACCAATGAAACAAGACCGTGTATTGAAAGCCTACGCAAGATGAGAAAACTACTTAGAACCTTTATCCGGTGGGTGCTACGAGACGAGGATAGTGACCGTCCTAAGTTGGCCTCAGCGACAAGTTTCGACCAAGACGCACAAGCAAAATTTAGGCTCGGTGTGGTACACGCTATGAACGGGCGGCTGCTGGAAGTAAGCACGTACAAGCATAACCCTCACGGCCCTGATTGGACAACCGAGCTGTTCATCGTCCCTGAGGACCAAACCCTTGCACAGTCAATCACCACCATCCTAACCCTCAAGAGCGTCAAATAATGAAACCCATCGTCTGGTCATTCAGTAGCCTAAAGACATTCCAGCAATGTCCAAGGAAGTACTACCACAGCAAGATAGCCAAGGATGTAGTTGAGCCTGACACGCAGGCTACGCTGTACGGCAAGTCGGCCCACACGGTGGCCGAGGAATACATCCGCGATGATGTGCCAGTTCCCCCCGCCTTTGAGTACATGAAGGCTACGCTGGACGTGCTGAAAAGCATCGAGGGTGAAAAGCTGTGCGAAGTGAAGCTGGGGCTGACCAAAGACCTAGAGGCTTGCGACTTCAATGCGCCGGACGTGTGGTGGCACGGGATAGCCGATCTGGTCATCCTCAACCGTGAGAAGGGTATTGCCTACTCACTGGACTACAAGACGAGCAAGAGCGCACGGTATGCGGATGTGAAGCAACTGGACATCGTTGCCTGCGGCCTGTTTGCCAAGTTCCCGGAGATACAGAAGGTGAAGTCCGGCCTTGTCTTTGTGGTGAGCAAGGAGTTCGTGCGGGCTGTGCACCACCGAGAGATGCTGGACAAGTACCTAGAGAAGCCAGCACAAGACGTTGCCCGTATTGAGGCAGCGGTAAAGAACGGGGTATGGAACCCCATCAGCGGCCCGCTGTGCAAGTTTTGCGCAGTGAAGCAGTGTGAGTACAACAGGAGCTAGCAATGAACGCAATGACCAACCAAGAAACCGACACCGCCCTCATCCTTGAGAACGAACTGCAACGCCGAGTAAAACAAGTCCTTGGTAGTGTGGTGCTCGAAGTGGTGAACCAAGCAATGGAAAGGCGATTTACCACGCAAAAGGAGCACATGCTGATGGAGATTTCTATGTCAGTTGGTAAGATGCTGCGGGTGATTGAGGAAGAGGGCCGCAACCCCCTTTGGCAGTCAACCCCCGAGGAATTTGCCCACCTAAAGAAAGATCGAAACCATGCCGTACGTGAACAAACCCCGTGATGTGGTCTCGTGCTTAGTATGCGGGGATAAGTTTACACAGCGTAGTAGCAACCATGTTTATTGCGGTAAGGAGTGCAAGCGTAAAGAATACAGGGAACGTGGGCCTGAGACCACGGAACGACAGTACGCGCTAATCAGTGGAAATTGGGAAAAATATTTTGGTCGGCTATGCACTAGGGCGTTTCGCCGAGACCTTCTTAGCAAGCATGACTGTGTTGCACTGCTAGCAGCACAAAAATACAAGTGTGCGTTGACTGGGGTAGAACTTACGTGTACGCTAGAAAAAGGCACGGTTTGTAAGACAAATGCAAGCATAGACCGGATTGACCCAAAAGGCCCGTACACAAAGGACAATGTTCAGCTTGTGTGCGCAGCCATCAACAAGCTGCGGGTAGATATGTCCGTGGATGACTTTATTAACTGGTGTAAGAAAGTGAGTGAATATGCCGTACGTAAATAAAAAAAGACCCTATGCGCATGAATATCAAATGCAATTAAAACGAGGCGAAGAGAAGCCCCGCCTTGAGCGCCAACGTGCCCGCACCGCGATGGACAAGAAAGGTGTTGACCGCACTGGTAAAGACATCGACCACGCAATCCCCCTGTCCAAAGGGGGCACAAACGCTGCGGGTAACCTGAAGCTGAAAAGCCCCAGTGCCAACCGTTCTTTCTCCCGCAACTCAGACCACACGGTCAAAGTCAACAAGCCCAAAAAATGAACCTATCAGAGTATGAGTGGCCCCGTCCACACGGGTTCACCCCGTTCGCACATCAGAAGTTAACCGCCGAGTTCCTATTAGCAAACCCCAAAGCCTTTTGCTTCAACGAGCAGGGTACAGGCAAGACAGCATCAGTGATTTGGGCCGTGGACTACCTCATGCAGGTTGGTCTGGTGAAACGAGTGTTAGTGGTATGCCCCCTGTCCATTATGAAGTCGGCTTGGCAGGGTGACCTGTTCAAGTTCGCTATCCACCGCACGGTATCGGTAGCCTACGGCAGCGCAGAGAAGCGCAAGGAAATCATCAAAGGCAATTCAGAGTTCGTCATCATCAACTTCGATGGGGTCGGCATCGTCAAGAAGGAAATCCTTGCCGGTGGGTTCGACTTGATTGTGGTGGACGAAGCGTCTGCGTATAAGAACGCACAGACAACCCGCTGGAAGGTCATGCGTGACCTGAACAAAGCCATCAAGGGCCTGTGGATGCTGACGGGTACACCCGCTGCGCAATCGCCTGTGGATGCTTACGGACTAGCTAAGCTAGTCAACCCCAAGTCTGTGTCGCCGTTCTTTGGGCAGTTCAAGGACACGGTGATGACCAAGGTGAGCATGTACCGCTGGGTTCCCAAGCCCAACTCCAGCCAGCTTGTTGCCAACATCCTCCAGCCCGCCATCCGGTTCGAGAAGAAGCAGTGCCTTGACCTACCTCCGGTGACGTTTGTTGAGCGTGAAGCGCCGATGACGCCCCAGCAGATTAAGTACTACAACGTACTACGCAAGCAGATGCTGATTGAGGCCGACGGGGAAGAAGTCAGCGCGGTCAATGCTGCGGTGCAAATAAACAAGCTGCTGCAAATTGCAGGCGGCGCGGTGTACACCGACAAGGGCGAAGTCATTGAGTTCGACGTGAGCAACCGACTGAACGTGGTACAGGAAGTCATTGAAGAATCGAGCCACAAGGTGCTGGTGTTTGTGCCCTTTACGCACACTATCGAACTACTGGAGAAGCACCTGACCAAGCACGGAATAACGTGCGAGGTTATCAACGGTGATGTCAGCGTCAACATGCGCTCCGACATTGTGAAGCGGTTTCAAGAGCAGGCCACAACCAAGGTACTGCTCATACAACCCAAGGCTGCATCCCACGGGTTAACCCTGACTGCTGCAAACACCATCATCTGGTACGCTCCTTGTACTAGTGTGGAAACCTACCTCCAAGCTAACGCACGCATCGACCGCCCCGGTCAGGTCAACAACATGACCATCGTGCACATCACAGGCAGTCCGGTTGAAGCCAAGATGTACTCCATGTTGCAGGGCAACATAAAAAACCACAGCAAAATCATCGACTTGTACCGACAAGAAATTTCTTCGGACAGTCCTTGACAATGTCAAAAGCTGTGTTATAGTTCTCTTCGTGGGGAAAGCGGATGCTGTGACGGCAGAAGCGAGTTGAGCGTCCTTGCTCATTTCACAGACGAAACGAGTACCCACACCTTTATCAACCTGTTAGGAGCAAACAATGAAACACACACTTTTAATCATCGCCGCCGCTTGCGCACTCGTCGCTTGTGGCAAAGACGAAGTCAGCTTCGCCTCACTGGAAGAAGCCAAGGGCACAGCGCGTGAGAACGCAATGTGGAACGCACAACGCTATCGGCAGGACAACATCCTGTACAAGGGCTGGGACATCGTAGGACGGGGTGACTCAACTCAGGACAACTCCTGCCCGCAAGGTGATGGCTGGGCTACATTGGAGTTCGTGAACCCTGCGAAAACCCAACTCATCAAGGTTAAGTGCTCGACCGTATCCGGCAACACCGGATGCTTGGAAGACGCCGACTTCAAGAGCAAGCCGTTTGCGTCTGATGACGGTCACTGCCAAGCTACCAACAAGGTGCCCTACCCGCTGCCGAAGGTGGCTAAATGATGATGCTTGATGCACTTATCGCCCTTGGCGTTATCGTTGTTGGAACTGTCTGCTACTGGACGGGGTTTCAAGTTGGTCGCCTGACTGCCCGCAAATAATTTTTACTGGAGTAAACAATGGACGAAGCAGTTCAGGGGGAAGCACCCCCAGTTGATATGGACAAGCTAGCTGCCGTGTACATCAAGATACGCGACAAGCGGGCTGTAGCAAAGAAAGAGTTCGAGGCCAAGGACGAGGCCCTCGAAGAGCAGATGCAAGTTATCGCCGAAGAGATGCTTGAAGCATGCAAGCGCATCGGAGCCGACAGCATCAAGACCCCACACGGCACAATCATTCGCTCGGTTAAGTCACGGTACTGGACGAACGATTGGGATTCAATGTACACGTTCATCGAAGAGCAAAGTGCATTCGGCCTGTTGGAGAAACGACTTCATCAAACCAACATGAAGGACTTTCTTGCAGAGAATCCAGACCTGTATCCCGTTGGTCTCAACGTGGAGAATTCTTACACCGTGCTAGTTAGACGTTCAAAGGAAAATTGAAATGAGTGACGAAGTAAGTGCAGACCATAGGCTGCGTATCCAAGCTATGCAAATGGCGGTAGCGGCTTGCCATAAGGACCAAGACAAAAACTTAATTTTGCTGGCCCAAGACATCTACACGTTTTTAACCGGAGCAACGAAATGAGCAACATTGCTTTACTAAACCAAGACCTCCCCGACTTCCTGCAAACCGCTGGGGTCAGTGAGCTTACGAAGCAACTCGCTGGTCGTACCGGCGTTAAGCGCATCGTGCCGAAAAACGGCATCTTCCGCAAGGTAGTCGGCGGCGAAGAGATGGGTAAGGTCAAGGGTGACCTCAACGTCATCGTGGTCAACGCATCCCCCAAAGTCGGGCGTATCTTCTACGCCAAGCAATGGAGTGCTG
>Ga0247723_1001087_pt1 | contig 16457 bp, 26 predicted proteins | sample MSEWelMarce5H_FC_FD_189079 | JGI IMG/M metagenome (GOLD analysis project Ga0247723, IMG submission 189079) | Subsurface sediment microbial communities from gas well in West Virginia, United States - MSEEL Well Study Marcellus 5H_FC | ecosystem: Environmental > Terrestrial > Deep subsurface >...
CAGCAGAACCGAGAGCCGATAGGCGAGGTCCCGTATCTTGGCGTCAGGTTTTTGCGCGGGAAGTATGAGGCTCGGATCAAGAAGGACGGCCGACAGATTCAGGTCGGAACTTTCTCGACTGCCAAGGCTGCCGCAAAGGCCCGAGATCGGATGGCTGTCGCGCTTTTTGGGGAGAATGCTACGCTAAATTTTCCACCAAAATTTTCGCCAGTATATTTTCATTCGGCTTGTTGACAGTCAACAACCAACCGTGTACCAAGAACCAAGGACCAAGGAGGAATCACATATGTCCAAGTACGTAGAAATCCCGCAGAAGCCTGCCATTATCCAAGCCATTCAGTACATTGGAGTTGAGGACGGAGTTCCGTTGTTCAACGAAGCTGTTCCCAACTGGATCGTAGGAGCGTTGGCCAAGGGCAGCCTGACGGTAATTGAAGAAGAACTGCACTTGTATGGGCAGACCACGCACCTCGGTTCTTGGCTCGTTATGGAGGAAAGTGGCGTCGTTCGGAATTTTTCGTTTGAGGACTTCGTCTCCCGGTATCGCCCTGTGCGCAAGAAGCCTGTCTCCAAGAAGTCGAAGGTGGAATCCCATGACAAAGGGTGAGTACCGCGTTGGCATCAACTTTAATCCGTCGTCAGACGACATGGTCAGCAAGATCAAGCGCGCAGCCGCGGACTTGATCGACCTCATTGAGGAGGTTGGCATGAATAGCGTTGCACCGGGCGCTTTAGTGGAGAACGAAGAGGTGCGCCGTCTCAAGGCTCTGGCTCAGACGGAAGTCGAAAGCGCTGCCATGTGGGCCGTCAAGGCAGCCACCAAACAGCCGAGGGAGGTCTGACATGGGGCTGCCATTTAAGGAAGACGAGGACTTTCGCAAGCACAACCAGATGGCTAGTGAATCGGCTGTCGAGGATTTACGGCAGTTCATCGACGATGTGGAGGCTTACGACGCAAGCATTGCCGATCTCCAGCGCGACAAGAAAGACTGCTTTACGATGATCAAGGCAAAGGGCTACAATGTTAAGGCTCTTCGTCGTCTTTTGGCTGATCGCAAGAAGAACGCTGGGGAAGAGAAAGAGATGCGCGAAGTCATCGAGCAGTATAAGAATCTGCTCCTGTAATTCCTGCGAGGCCCCCTCCCTCCTTGCAGGATAGCCTCCGTCGAGGCCTTCTCCCCCTTGACGTGAGGCCAAAGGCCCGCTGGCACCCCGGCGGGCCTTCGTTATTGAGAAACTCTTCTTGCCCTGCTATTGTACCGAGGAACACGGACCTTGGAGCTTAGTATGCGCGAAAAAGGCACACCTTTGGCACGGCCGATTCCTCGGCAGCAGATGTCGGAAAAAGCTCCAGACAAGCAGGAGCCCTTGAAGAAGGGTGGTGGCCGCGTGATCCGCGCCTTGAGCGACATCATGAAGCGGGGCAATTTATTTCGGGGGACGTTCTGATGGCTGACGGAATCACTCAGGAGCTTGCCCGCAGATTCTTGGCCCGTAATCAAGATATCGCCAAAGACCTGCGCGGGATGGGGGCGGAGGGAAACACCTCGGGATATAAGTCTACCCCCACACAGCAAATGCGCTACTCCATGGCCAATGTTCAAGCCTCTGGGGATAACAACACTCGGCTAAGATACCCTGACGGCTCTCCTGCTAAGGGGATTTCTGAAGCATACAAGGATCGTTCCTTGTTTGAATTTGAAGACCCATACTTTAACAATTTGCCTCTGCTACTGGATCGAGACGCCTACGGGAACTCTGTGGATTCGTCTACTCCCGGCCGACCAAACTTCCTAAATTTATCTGACATGGTTGAGGGTCCGAATGGTAGTGGTGATCAGTACACGCGGCTCGAGCTTTTGGCAGGCGAGATGCTTGCCCTATCGCAAAAGGCCATGAACGGAGAGGCAAGTCCCGAGGAGCTTGAGCTCTTAAACACGTACCAAGAATTCATGCAATCTCGGACTGGATCGTAAAATGGCTGACACCCCCAATGAAGGATTTAAGAAGGGCGGTCCCGTCAAAGGATCGAGTCTCGACGTAGATGTTTTTGCACTTCGGTAAAACCTCTGCTATTATTGCCCCAACCTTGGCCAAGGAGCCCATCATGAAAACTGCCCAGAAGAAGTCAACTCGTCCTAAGGCACGGCCGTCAAAGGCGTTCCAAGGCGTTAACAGCCGCGCTGAAGCACTCAAAAAGTTTGAAGATGCTGATCTTTTGGGAGACCCAAACTTTGCGGGTGAAATTTATGATTTTGTAATTTCTACTGGTATGACTCCAGCTGGTGACTTTATGCCCCCCGTCAAAAACCAGAAGACGTCAAATCGTCCTATGCCAACCTCGTCAGAGAAGTATATGGACAAGTCAGAGAAGTATATGGACAAGACCGTGAAGAAGGCCGCAACTGGCAACTATCGTGCCCCAAGTATAGCCATGAAAGAAGCCCAGCAACGCTACGAAGGTGACGTAACGCGCCGTGCTTCTGGCGGCATGGTCACAGGCTATAAAAACGGCGGTTGCGTAATGTCGGGCCGCGGCGGCAAATACAAGGGGATGAAATAATGAAGACCGTTGGAAAACTAAAGGCTGCTCCGATCAAGGCTTCGGACAAGGTTTCGCCAAACGCGGAGGCTGATTACGACGCCAAGGTGTCGCAGCTGGACTATCCCGGCACCAAGGGCGTTGCCCTACCTCAGTCTGGTAAGCAGCAGGTCAGCGGCTTCAAGTTCTCGGGGACATACTAAAATGGGCACAGGTCAGGGCGTACAGCCGAGTGGCATGAACCCGATGATAGGGGGAATGCCACAGGGCGGGATTGCTTCGCTCATGGGCGGCATGCCCCCGGGCATGGGTGGTCCAATGCCGCAGCAAGGTATGGGTGGTCCAATGCCGCAGCAAGGTATGGGTGGTCCAATGCCGCAGCAAGGTATGGGTGGTCAGGGTGTAATGCCTCCGAATATGGGCGGAATGATGGGGCAAGGGCCTATGATGGGGCAAGGGCCTATGATGGGGCAAGGGCCTATGATGGGTGGTCAGAGCTTAAAACCGTCATCAGCCATGATGAGTGGTCAGGGCCCAAAGACATTTTCGACTATGATGGGTGGTCAATCGCGCCCAATGCCCCGCGGCATGGGCCAAGGGATTGCCCAGATGTTTGGGGGCTTTCGATGAAAAAGCCCTCCAAGATCGCCAAGGTCATGCGGGAGTTCAAGGAGGGCAAACTGCACTCTGGCATTGACCCCAAGGGCCCGAAGAAAGCCCCAAAGGCCAAGAGCCGCAAGCAGGCCCTTGCCATTGCCTTGTCCGAGGCAGGGATGTCCAAAAAGAAGGAAAAGTAGCATGCCCACCACCAAGAAGGATGGCTACGACAAAGCCCGAGCATCAACCGCTGCCTCCGACAAAGGCGGTCTCGGCGGATTCACAAGCTTCAAGGACATGTTCGATGGCGGAGGTCCGGGTAAATCCCGCCCCTCGTCTGAGCCTACGGCTGCCAACCGCCCTCAGGCTCGTCCCGAAGTGCTCAAGAGTGGCACGGGCAAAGATACGCGCTACATGGACACCAAGACGGGCAAGTCCTACGCCACCCCTGAGTACAGCCCGCTTTCGTTCCGAGGCCTGACATCCACGGACCCTGCCAACGTTGCCCGCAACCGCTATGGTGCCGAGCGTATGAACGCCATGCCCGTAAACACGAGCGACCGAGGGTCGGATCGCAGCGGTATCGCCTCTCTGCAGCCTCCTGAGCCAACTCCAACTCCCCCTACTCCGCAGGAACTTGCGCAAATAGGTGCGCCGACCACGCCCATGGCTCCAATCTTTGTGGACTCCCCAGTCTACGGCATGGCCGGCCAGACGATGACCGGCCAGCCCATGCCCAACCAAACCATGCCCGGATATGGTTCGGCCTTTTCTGGTCTTTCCACGGTGCCGCAGTTTTCAATGATGGACCTCATTGACCTGTTTGGTCCGTCCATGAATTTTGGGAGGTAACTCATGGCCGAAACATTTAGAGAAGCGCTTGGCCAGTCTGAGAGCGGCGGCAACTACGGCGTCGTCAATAAGGAAGGGTTCTCTGGAAAATACCAGTGGGGCCTTCCGCGCCTGCAAGACTACAACAACGCCATGGGTACGAACTATTCCATGGAGGATTTCCTAAATAACCCCGCAGTGCAGGAAGACGCTCAGGCGTGGCACGAAAAGGATGTCATGGACTACGTCCTAGACAAGGGTTTGGATTACTATTTCGGAAAAGATATTGGCGGCGTCACCATGACCCCTGAGGCCATGATGGCGATGGCGCACCTCGGCGGCAGAAAAGGCATGCGGCAGTTTGTTGAGTCGGGCGGAAAATATAATCCGCAGGACTCCAACGAAACCAGTCTGCTTGACTACGCCAAAAAATTCTCTTCTGGGGATGGCCTTGAGGGCGGTCGTCTTCTTGGTGGCGACACACCCTTGAGCTACGGTTCAGCCGTCCCTGCCGAAGACCCATCCGCCGATGCTCGTGAACGCATGAACACGATCATGACGGGGTTCGAGATGATGACCGAAGGTTCCCCAGAATACTGCCCCGCAGGCTATGTCTACGATATGGTGTCCAAAGGCTGCGTCCCGATTGAAACTCTTCGCTCCAGCCCGCGCCCCAAAGCGCGACCAGAGCGTGGCGCTGCGCTACAGCGTTTTGGCTTGCCCAGTCTCACTTGATGGCCACCTACCGCAGAGCAGTTCAGGAGGACCTATCCGCTCTCTTGGCTTTGTCCAAGGAGATGCATGCGGAGACCTCCTTTCAAACACTTTCGTTCAGCGACTCCAAAACGGCTGCGGAAATCATGTCTTCCACCTTAAACCCAAAGATGCTTTTTGTGGTTGCCGAGGAGCAAGGAAAAATTGTCGGTATGATCTGCGCCTACCTCAACACGCCATATTTTTCTGAGGACTTGGTGGTGTACGACCACGTATGGTATGTTGGAAAGGAAGCCCGAGGTTCAATGGTCGGACCCCGCCTTCTCAAGTACGTCACAGAATGGGCTAGACTTTGTGGTGCAAAGTCTGTCTTTGTGACTCTTGGCTCTGATGTGTCCCAAGATCGCGTTGGTAAGCTCGTGGAACGACTCGGATACGGCCGCTTGGGTGGCTACTACCGCAAGGATATCGAAAGTGTTTAACCTAGACCTGATGCCAGATGAGGCCCTCAAGGAGTATCTTGAGCTTATCGAGGCCCGCCGCGCACAGGAGGTGCGGGAAAAGTCTCAGGACAACTTCATGCCCTTCGTCCACCACGTCTACGAAAACTTTATCGTGGGCAAGCACCACAAGATCATTGCGGAAAAGCTTGAGAAGGTGGCGCGTGGAGAGATCAAGCGCTTGATCATCAACATGCCTCCGCGACACTCGAAGTCGGAATTTGCTTCCTACCTCATGCCAGCGTGGTTTTTGGGTCGGAATCCGAAGCTCAAGATCATTCAGGCCACCCACAACACGGAACTCGCCGTTCGGTTTGGCCGAAAAGTTCGAGATTTGATCGACAGCCCGACCTACAAAGAGATTTTTCCGAAGACGATGCTCAAGGAAGACTCAAAATCGGCGGGCCGTTGGTCCACGGACATGGGTGGGGAGTACTTTGCGGCTGGTGTGGGCGCTGCCGTGACTGGTCGTGGTGCTGATTTGTTCATCATTGACGACCCGCACTCGGAACAAGACGCACTTTCGGAGACCGCTTTCGACAACGCCTATGAATGGTATACTTCTGGCCCCCGCCAGCGTCTACAACCGGGCGCTTCGATCATCGTCGTTATGACGAGATGGGGTAAAAAGGACCTAACGGGGCGTCTGATCTCTGCCCAGAGCAACGACGTGCTGGCCGACCAGTGGGAAGTGGTCGAATTCCCTGCCATTTTGCCCTCGGGCAACGCTTTGTGGCCAGAATTTTGGAAAAAAGAAGAACTTTTGCGGGTCAAAGCAGCTTTGCCTCTCGCAAAGTGGTCCGCGCAGTGGCAGCAGATGCCTACGTCGTCGGAATCCGCGATTATTCGCAAGGATTGGTGGAAAAACTGGGACAAAGAAAAGGTTCCGAATCTTCAGTATGTCCTGCAGGCTTACGACACGGCGTTTTCCAAGAAAGAAACGGCCGACTACTCCGCAATCACGACTTGGGGCGTGTTTACGCCCGTCGAAGGGGAGCCTGATGCAATAATCCTGCTCGACGCCAAGCGAGGTCGGTGGTCCTTCCCTGAACTGAAGGAAGTTGCGTGGGAAGAGCACGAATACTGGGAGCCCGACATGGTCTTGGTCGAAGCCAAGGCAACAGGACAGCCGCTGGCAGACGAATTTCGGGCCCGCGGTATCCCTGCCCTGACCTTCAGTCCCGGCCGAAGAGGCAAGGGCGGGTTTGACAAGAACACTCGGATGCACTTGGTCGCTCCGCTGTTTGAGGCGGGTCGTGTTTGGGCCCCCCTCGAGAAAACCTTTGCCGAGGACGTCATTGAAGAGGTAACCTCATTCCCATCTGGCGACCACGATGACTTTTGTTTGGCCGAGGGCACCCTAGTCTTAATGTTTGATGGCACCTCTTTGCCGATTGAGCGGGTCGTGGCTGGAGACCTTGTATACACTCCAATGGGACCCAAACCTGTTTTGGCATCTCAATTTACAGGGACTCATCCCCTAATTAAGCTGATTGCGGGGGGTAGGACCTTATGCGGAACAGCAAATCATCGGGTAGCGACCACTTCGGGATGGAAGCGCCTTGACACAGTGACTATGTCAGATACAGTAAAGCTCGCACCGTCAAAGGAGCTTATGCTGTGCCATTTAAAATTGACCCAACTGTCGCGTCTGAGCTTGTCGTCTTTGGTGGACGACGCTATCGCCGCTACCCGGGTTCTCGTCACAGGCATCTTCGGGAGTACTTCTCTCGTTCCGGCGGCTCTAGGTTTCTCCACCAAGATGTTTGGGAGCACCACAACGGGCCCATTCCAGAAGGACACCACATCCACCATCTGGATGGGAACGGGCAGAACAACGACCCTAAAAACCTCACTTGCCTCTCCTCCGCGGCACATTGGGCAGAACATCAAGAAGACCGACGGGAACATGGCCTTTCTGATGGGAACCTCGAGCATTTGGCCCGTTGCCGAGAAAAAGCTGCCAACTGGCACAGGGGGGAAGAGGGAAGAGCATGGCATCGAGAGGTTTCAGCAAACTTTCTCGAGCTTGCCCGTGATCGCCTCCGAGAGAAACGCTCTGCTGAACGTGCTGACCCAAAACCTGCAACGTGCGAGGAATGCGGTTCGTCGTTCTCTTCGCCAACAGGTCGAGCAAAACTTTGCTCCGCGACGTGCGCCAGTAGAAAAAGTCGTCGAAACAGGAGAGAGCGCAAGGGTTTATGACCTCAAGGTCGCAGATGCCCACTGCTTTTATGCCAGTGGCATTTTGGTTCACAATTGTGATAGTATGACATTGGCCCTCATGCGTTTCAGGCAGGGCGGATTTCTTACCCTGAACGGCGAAGAAGATATGTCTGAGCCCAAGCACCAGAAGAAACGGGAGTATTACTGATGGCAATCGTTGATAGAGGCATAATGGCTGACGACCTTTTGGCTCCGGGTGTGGAGATTTCGGTCGATTCTCCCATGGAGTTTCCGGGCGGCGCTGAGATTATTGAGGACGCCGATGGTGGGGTGACGATCCAAGCCTTGCTGAGTGACGATGAGATTGACGGAACTCCTCCTGAGGCCATGGAGCACGGTGCAAACCTTGCGGAATACATTAACGAACGCACCTTGAGCAGCCTCGCCAGTGAACTCTTGGCAGATTACCAAGACGACTTGCAGTCTCGTCAGGAGTGGGAAGAGGCCTATGCCAGTGGTCTGGACCTTTTGGGCATCAAATACGAGGAGCGCAGCGAGCCGTTTGACGGAGCCTCAGGCGTCACCCACCCCCTGATTTCGGAATCGGTAACCCAATTCCAAGCGCAGGCCTACAAGGAATTGCTGCCCTCATCTGGCCCCGTCAAAACCCAGATCATGGGTGCAAAGACCCCTGAAACTGAGGCTCAAGCCGCCCGCGTCAAGAACTTCATGAACTACCGCATCATGGAGGTCATGACTGAATACGATCCGGGCATGGACCAAATGTTGTTCTACCTCCCCTTGTCTGGCTCGACGTTCAAGAAGGTCTACTACGATCCAGTGCGCGGCCGCGAGGTTTCGGAGTTTGTTCCCGCGCAGGACTTGGTCGTGCCGTATTCGGCCGTTGATTTGGACACGACCCCGCGCGCGACTCACGTCCTCAAGATGCAGGGAAATGACGTCCGCAAGATGCAGCTTTCTGGAGCGTATCGCGACATCGATTTGGGCGAGGGCAACTCCACGGACGCCACAAACATCGTCAAGGAGAAGGTTGACGAGATCGATGGCCGCTCCAAGAGCTTCTCTGACGACATCCGAACCCTTTTGGAGTTCCACGCGGAACTTGACCTTGAGGGCTTTGAGGACATGTCCGTAGACGGAACGCCCACAGGTCTCAAGCTGCCGTACATCGTCACGGTGGACAAGGACACCAACGAGGTTCTGTCGATCCAGCGCAATTACAGCCCCGTGGACCCATTGAAGCGCAAGCGTCAGTATTTTGTGCATTACAAGTTCCTGCCGGGTCTTGGCTTCTACGGGTTTGGCCTTGTGCACATGATTGGTGGCCTTGGTCGGTCGGCCACGTCCATTCTTCGCCAGCTTATCGACGCAGGCACCCTTGCCAACCTGCCTGCAGGCTTCAAGGCCAAGGGCATCCGCGTCCGCGACAACGACAGCCCCATCCAGCCCGGCGAATGGCGCGAGATCGACGCCCCCGGCATGGACCTTCGCAACGCTTTGGTCCCGCTGCCATACAAAGAACCGTCGGCCACGCTGGGTCAGTTGCTGGGCTCTCTGGTCAACGACGGCCGCCGCTTCATTGCGTTGGCCGACCAACAGATGAGCAACCTCAACAACGAGGCTCCTGTCGGCACCACCGTTGCTCTGCTTGAGCGCGGCATGAAGGTTATGTCGGCTATCCATAAGCGCCTGCACTATGCCCAGAAGGCCGAGTTCCGCCTGTTGGCTCGTGTGATCGCTGAGAACTTGCCTCCAGTGTACCCGTATGCCGTTGCTGGGGCCCCTGCTGAGATCAAGCAAGCTGACTTTGACGACCGCGTGGACGTGATTCCGGTCTCTGATCCAAACATCTTCTCGATGTCGCAGCGGGTCACCTTGGCGCAGACGGAGCTACAATTGGCTCAGGCCGCTCCCGAGCTTCATAATCTACGTGAAGCGTATCGTCGCATGTATCAGGCGCTGGAGGTCGAGAACATCGACCAACTCCTCCCCCTGCCGCCACAACCCCAGCCTCAGGACCCTGCCTTGGAGTCAGTCATGCTGATCCAAGGTCAAGTGCCGCAGGCCTTCCCGCAGCAAGATCACGACGCGCACATCCAGAACCACTTGGCCTTGCTCCAGTTCGGCATTGTTTCAATGACCCCGATGCTCGTCGGTGTCGTTTCGGCCCACATTTTCCAGCACCTATCTCTAAAGGCGCGGGAAATGGTTGAGGCTGAGCTTGCGCAACTCAAGCAGCAGCAGGGGGCCCAGATGGGTGCGCAGATCGGATTGGCGGCCCAGAACGGGCAGATCGCCTTGCCAGATGCTTTGCAGCAGATTGGTCAAATTTCCGCCATGCCACCCCAGTTCAGCCCTGACCAAGTCGAGGCTCGTGTGGCTCAGGTTCTGGCAGAGTTGATGACCGAGCTTGCCCCAAGATTGTCGCCGCCTCAGGGTGATGGCCAAGACCCCTTGGTCATGATTCGGATGCAGGAACTTGCCTTGAAAGACAAGGATCAGACTCAGCGTCAGGCCCTTGACCAGCAGAAGCTGTCGCTGGAGAACAAAAAGATTCTGCAACGCGCAACCTCAGACGCGGCCCGCATCGAGGTCCAAGAGCAGGTGGCCGAGGACCGCACCCAAGTCGCGCGTGAGCGCATCGCCGCTCAGCAGGTCGCGCGCCGCCAGAAAGGTCAGTGAACATGAATGTTGTTGTCTTTGCAAAAGCTATGTATAAGCAACTGGACGAGCGCCGCGAAATGCTTGCGGATCAACTCGTTCTCGGTGCCGCTACAAACCTTGAGCAGTATCGGCAGGTCGTAGGAGAGATTCAGGGACTCGACTACGCGCGGGAATCATTGAAATCCCTGCTGGAGAAATCTGACGACGATGTCGAAGACACTTTACGTTCCTGAGCACATTGCTCAGCGCATAGCAGCGAAAAAAGAAAAAGACGTGGAACAATCTGGCGTAGGCGCAGCTTACGTGGACTCCAGTGATCGAGTTCTTGACCCCTCCCTCTTGGAGAAGACCCTTCTTGATCGCCTCCCACAGCCTACTGGGTGGCGTGTTTTGGTTATGCCGTACAAAGGCAAGGTAAAGACCGACGGCGGTCTGATCCTGCCAGATCAGGTTCGTGAGCGGGAGGCTTTGGCGACGGTTGTTGCCTACGTCCTACGCATTGGCCCGCTGGCTTACTGCGACCCCAACAAGTTTGGGGACAGCCCGGAACCGTGGTGCGCGGAGGGTCAGTGGGTTTGCATTGGCCGTTATGCGGGCTCTCGATTCCGCATTGATGGTGGAGAAGTTCGCATCATCAATGACGATGAGGTGATCGCCACATTGGCTGACCCTGACGACATTCAACACATTTGAGGGCACGAAAATGAGCCAAAATAACGATGAGTTTGATGACTCAGTCTCGGTAGAGATTGAGTCCGGAGATCAGGAAACTTCGCTCTCGCAGCAAGATGACGATGATGAGCTTGGTCAGTACAGCACCAAGGTCAAGACCCGCATCAATAAGTTGACCGCCAAGACCCGCGCTGCGGAGCGCGACAAGGAAGAGGCTCACCGCTTAGCTGAGCAGCTTTATCAAGAGAACCAAAAACTTCAGCAGCGTGTTCGCGGTCTCGATACAGGCTACTTGAGTGAGTACGGCACTCGTCTCGAGGCCCAGTCCTCCGCTGCCAAAGACGCCTTCAAAAAAGCCTATGAGTCTGGCGACCCAGAAGCATTGGCTTTGGCTCAGGAGCAAATGTCTAAAATTGCCATCGATCAGGAGCGTTTTCGGATCGCAAAGCAACGTTCGGATGCTCAACCGCAGCAGGTTGAGAAGACAGAAACCCCTGCTCAATCCCAACAACAGGTCCGTGTAGATCGTAAAGCGCAGACTTGGGCTGAGAAAAACGAGTGGTTTGGTACGGATAAAGTGCTCACTGCTGTGGCGATGGCGCTACATAGTACTCTTGTGGAAGACGAAGGATTTGACCCGACGTCGAATGAGTACTATAGTGAGATCGATAGTCGGATTCGTCGGGAGTTCCCTGACAAATTCAAGACAACTCAATCGGCCACACCAGCGCGGGTCGCCTCTGCCGCGTCGAGTGCTTCGAAGGCTGCTGTACAGGGACGCAGGTCGGTGAAGCTCACCGCTTCTCAGGTCGCAATGGCGAAACGTTTGAACGTTCCGCTGGAAGAATACGCGAAATATGTGAAGGAATGAGAGCATGACCGACAGAAGCCCGCGCGAAAGCGCAACACGCGACAACGAATCGCGCCGCAAACCTTGGGCCCCGCCCAGTGTCCTTGACGCACCGCCTGCACCCGAAGGGTATAAGCATCGGTGGGTCCGCGCCTCAATTCGAGGTGAAGAGGACAATGGGAACGTGTTCAACCGCATACGTCAAGGCTATGAGCCGGTCCGTGCGGACGAGCATCCGGGATACCAAGCACCCACGGTTGAGGACGGCAAACATGCCGGGGTCATCGGAAACGGTGGTCTGATTCTCACTCGTGTTCCAATTGAGACAGCCCAAGAAAGAACCGCGTATTACGGGGGCCGGACCCGCGAACAAATGGAAGCTGTTGATCAGGACCTGATGAAGGAGCAACATCCGTCGATGCCGATTAATCAACAACGGCAAAGTCGGGTATCTTTTGGCGGACGTAAGAAGTCCGACTGACATGGAGCAACATAATGGCTAACTCTTCTGGTGCGTTTGGGCTTCGCCCAATCAACCTCGCGGGTGGCGCTCCCAACAGCCAAGGTACGAATGCGTACTTTATTGCTTCGGGCGCTTCTGCGATCTACAACGGTTCCCCGGTCATCGTAACCAACGGTGGCGACATTGCCATCACTGGCTCTGCCTCCGGCGACACCTACAAGCACATCGGCGTATTCGCAGGCTGCGAATATGTTTCGTCCGTGACCGGCAAGAAAACTTTTTCGAACTACTGGCCCGGTTCCGGCGCGAACACCAACTTTGACATCGTTGGGTATGTCTATGACAACCCCACCCAGCGTTTCATCATTGGAACCGACGCCTCGTTCACCAGCCGAGCCACGGCTCGTGCGGCGATCTTCGAGAACACCCAGTTTGACTTGGGAACTTCTGGTTCGGCCGTCTCAGGTCAATCCTCGGCAACCATGGATGTGGCTACGCTCGATGCTTCGAACGAGTCGCTTCCGCTCAAAATCCTCGGCATCCACGATGATCCGACCAGCCAAGACTTCGCGGCTGCAGGCATCCAGATGATTGTAATGTTCAACAACCACGCACTCCTTCAGGCTAATTCTGAAGGTACGGTGGCATAAGGAGGCCTGACCTATGGCAATTTCGCGCGCGCAACTTGCGAAAGAGCTTGAGCCCGGTCTCAATGCTCTGTTCGGCATGGAGTATGCTCGGTATGAAAACCAGCATGCTGAAATCTTCACCACCGAGTCTTCGGATCGTGCATTCGAAGAAGAGGTTATGCTGTCCGGCTTCGGATCAGCACCGACCAAATCGGAAGGTTCGGGCATCTCGTATGACGATGCTCAGGAAGCCTACACCGCTCGGTATAACCACGAAACCATCGCGCTGGCCTTCTCGATCACCGAGGAAGCCATTGAGGACAACCTGTACGACCGCCTCGGCAGCCGTTACACTCGTGCTCTTGCCCGCTCGATGGCTCACAGCAAGCAGGTGAAAGCCGCTGCCATTCTGAACAACGCCTTCACTGGCGGTGCTTCGGCTGGTGGTGACGGTGTGGCTCTTTGCGCCACCAACCACCCGCTGGTAAACGGCTCAACTTTCGCCAACCGTCCCACCACCGACGCCGACCTGAACGAAACCTCGCTTGAGGACGCTCTGATCAACATCGCTGGTTTTGTTGACGAACGTGGCCTGAAAGTCGCTCTGCGCGGCATGAAGCTGATGATTCCTCGCCAGCTTCAGTTTGTTGCAGAACGTCTGATGGTATCGAACCTCCGCGTCGGCACCGCCGACAACGACGTGAACGCCATCCGCTCGATGGGCATGCTGCCAGAAGGTTATGCGGTCAACGACTTCTTTACCGACCCTGACGCATTCTTCATCAAGACGGACGCTCCACGCGGCTTCATCCACTTCGAGCGCACCCCGCTTTCGACTGGCATGGAAGCTGACTTCGACACCGGCAACATGCGCTACAAGGCCCGTGAACGTTACTCGTTCGGCTTCTCGGACCCACGTTGCGTGTTCGGCACAATCGGCGCTTGATCCCTTGCAACGCCTTCGGGATTGCAGTGAGAGGCCCGCTTCGGTGGGCCTTTCTTTTTCGCTTCACTACGTGTAGACTGTTCCAAAGGGCAACATCAGCCGCGCAGACAGGAAGCCCTTCCTGACGTTGCACAGACTGCGGGGCGAAACCTTGTGCAAGAGGAAAAGGCCATGGCCAATACCACCTTTAGCGGTCCCGTCCGTTCGCAAAACGGCTTCCAGACCATTTCTGTCAACGCTACCACCGGCACCGAAACCCTCACTGGTTCGTTCGGATTCGGCATCGCAAACCCCGCAGGTGTTGGAATCACCGCTGGTACGGGTACGGTCTACGAGACCTCCGTTGCCCGCAACAACGGCATTGTGACCACCTCGATCATGCTTGATCTGACTGGTCTGCAGTCGGGAGGCACGGCTGGCGACATCATCGGTACTAACGGTGCGGGCGTGGCCTACATTGCCCGAGTCACGACTGCCAATAATGGCGTGGTCTTTGGTGTTCGTATGACCTGCTATGAGCTACCAGTTGGCGGTGACACCGACATCGACCTGTACTCGGCTACCGAAGGAACGGGCGTAGAGGACGTCGCAATTTCGACCCTGACCGAAACCCAGATCATTAACTCTGGCACTCTGGCTCTGGGATCGGCTGTCTATGGCACCGACATCGCCGCCAACCAGTACCTCTACCTTGTTGGTCAGGGCACCTCGAACGCGGCCTACACCGCGGGTCGTCTGCTGATCGAAATCTTCGGCTACGACGCCTAATAGGAGCATCATAACATGGGCGCGTCAGATATCCTTTCCGGACACCTCCACAGCAGTGGCTTTATCCGTAAGACAAGAACCCGCATCAAGGCTTTCGACGTCGTTGGAACCAGCTCTGCAGGAATTCTGGAGTTCTGGGACACCACTGTCGCGCCCACCGCTGCCACTTATGGCCGGGCCGCGGCCGTAGTGACAGTGACCAGCGTTGGGCACGGCCTAAGAACAGGCGACGTTGTGGGCATCTCCTTTGAAGAAGCTTCCGGGGTCATCGCGACTCCCGGGAGCTACGTCATCACCGTAACAGGCAATGACACCTTCACGCTAACCGACATCAACAGCGGGACTATCGCCACCAGCACCGTCTGCCGCTATGTTTCCAACAAGCAGAACGGCTATAACGCCCGTTGGCTTGCTTCGTATCACACGTCTGCCACCGACATCTTCTTCAATGGATTCAGCGTTCCTGACGAAGGTTTCCTTGCTCGGATTGGCGTGTATGTCTACGCAACAAATCTGGACTCCATCAACGTCTACTACGGGTAATAATGCAATGGCCAAGACTCCCGCGTGGCAGCGCAAGGAGGGGAAGGACCCCAAAGGCGGTCTCAACGCCAAGGGCCGAGCCTCGGCTAAGGCAGAAGGTATGAACCTAAAGCCTCCTGCCCCAAACCCGAAGACCAAGAAGGACGCCGCACGGCGCAAGAGCTTCTGCGCACGTATGGGTGGGATGCCCGGCCCGATGAAAGACGAAAAGGGTAAGCCAACCCGCAAGGCCTTGTCCCTCAAGGCGTGGAACTGCTAAAATGAATCGATCCTCTATGTCCAAGCAGATCACTGAGCCCGGAGGTAGGAAAATGGCCCCTACAAAATCCCGTGTGAACGAATCGGGAAACTACACCAAGCCCACCATGCGAAAGTCGCTCTTTGAAAGCATCAAGGCTGGCGGCAAGGGGGGTTCTCCGGGCCAGTGGAGCGCTCGTAAGGCACAGATGCTGGCCAAGCAGTATAAGGACAAAGGGGGTGGCTACAAATGAAGGGGCCACAAAAAAGTCTTTCTGACTGGGGAAAAGAGGATTGGGGAACCAAGAGTGGTAAAAACTCTACCCAAGGTCCAAAAGCCACTGGGGAGAGATACCTGCCTAAGAAAGCTCGTGCGTCATTGACTGCTTCAGAGTATGCTGCAACTACAAAAGCGAAGCGGGAAGGCACAAAGGCTGGAAAACAGTTTGTTGCGCAACCAAAGAAGATTGCCGCGAAAACGGCAAGGTTTAGGAAGTAAACCCTTATACGGAGTTAGGTCATGATGAATAAGATGATGCCAGAAGGCTACAAGGCTGGCGGTAAGATTAAGATGGTCATGAAGGACGGGAAAAAGGTTCCTGATTTTGCCGCTGATGGCGTTGGAAAAATGGCTAAGGGTGGCAAGGTCTCGGCCGACATGGTCAGCCCACGTAAAGCCATGGCTATGGGCATGAAGCCTTCAGGTGCCAAGAAGACCGCTAAGAAGGGCGCGAAATAACCCATGACCACATCAGGTTCGCGCGACTTCAACCTCGACGTCGCGGAGATCATCGAGGAAGCGTATGAGCGCTGCGGTCTTGAAGTCCGCACGGGCTATGACGCGCGCACTGCCCGTCGGTCTCTGAACCTGATGCTGGCAGAATGGGCCAACCGCGGCCTTAATCTGTGGACCGTGGCCGAAGGCATCTTTACTGTCGTCGCAGGCGATCCGTCCTACGCACTGGCCGCTGACGTTGTCGATATTCTCGACGTCATCGTCCGCCGCAGTGGGACGGACTTTGAGATAGATCGAATCAGTCGCACGGAATACTTCACCCTGCCAAACAAGACCACTCAGGGGCGTCCAAGCCAGTATTTCCTTGACAGGACGATCACTCCGACGATGTATCTCTGGGCTGCCCCTGAGAACTCGACGGACCAGATTCGGTATTACTACGTTCGTCGTATGCAGGACGCCGACTCCCTGACCAACACGAATGACATCCCGTTCCGCTTCCTGCCCTGCATGGTTGCAGGCCTCTCTTACTACATCTCGATGAAGAGGGCCCCCGAGCGCACGGGTCTTTTGAAGGC